>Ga0214478_100070_pt1 | contig 47424 bp, 31 predicted proteins | sample M1_20Mar14CPVII9_2_FD_178001 | JGI IMG/M metagenome (GOLD analysis project Ga0214478, IMG submission 178001) | Marine eukaryotic communities from Monterey Bay, California, United States - M1_20Mar14CPVII9sort6BwellD7 | ecosystem: Environmental > Aquatic > Marine > Unclassified | place: USA... | reverse complement strand
ATTATGAGACGGACTGTACATATCAAGACTGATGACAAACAACCACATGATGCAATACGTATTCGTTCTTTACTCCAAGTAGATAACCAAGTACATAATGCAAATGAACAAAGAGGATGAGGCCGTTGTTCTTGGACAATGTTATTGATTGATGAAACATTGGAGTTTCGTCGAGTATGCTTATTCTGCTGCTGTTCTTGTCGTTGTGATTCATCATCGACGGATACATTCCGTTGCAGCTCATCATCGACGGAAGATACAGCCTCGGCATTGGTTTCTCTATCAGTTGTGGTATCTACCATCTCATTATGATCTGAACTATTCCCAATGTTGTGCAGATCGTTTGATTCATGAGCATCTACTATATCTATCTGTTGCTCAACCATGACATCATCTTCTGACTCTGAAGTAGTTGGAGAGCTCTGACACTGACCACGAGGTGGAGTTGATGGAGGAGCAGATCGCCATCGACGTACTAAAGGTAGTACTACTATGTCAAAAGGTGAAGGCAATATATCGTCCATGTCCTGAAATGAAATATGGATTACAGTCTGCTTTAGTGCAGGGAGGTGCGTACGTGGTAGTTGCAATAATGCTGTGCAGTTTTGAGCAGACCAAAAAGGATACAGTGAGTACCATCAAATCTTCTAATGACCCGGTCATAGTCACATTGACATGCAAAATTTTACAGTGTTATAACCGACAATACATAACAATTACTCTTCTATACTACTTACAAAACAACAAAAAATGGCGGCGGCAAATCACGACACAACGATTATGGAGCCCTTAATCTCCAGGAAAGACAGCGATGGTACTCCACATCGTCGACTGTCATCGGCCGAGCAAGATGAGGAACAACAAAAACATCAAAAATCGACAATTGCAGCAGATGATAGCAGTTCGAGTTCGACGTATAAATCTGCTACCTCCACTTTGACTACATGGTATTATAATAATAGGCACTCTGTTCTCAATAGTAGTCCGAGGAACAAACGTCTTGCTCTCTGCTATGCCGTGTGTCTAATGGCACTATTACCCGCGGTTGTTAATGTGGTGAATAAGAATAACAATGGTCATTGGGCATCGTCGTCATCATCATCACAAGTATCATCATCTTCTTCTTTACTCGAGGTTAGTAGCGATGGGAACAATATCAATACCGGGTCACAGGAGAGTACTGCCATTACCAACGAGGAAGAGGAAAGCACAGCAGTCCAAACGTCATCGTTCATTGAATCTATCCAAGAAAAGTTGGGTTTGATTCCCCCATTATCGACTGATCCAACATGTGATAATATCCTCTTATATCTACCAGACATGAAAGCAAGTTTTGATAGTCAATTGAGTAATTATATCCTTGCCGTTATGATGGCATCGTATATGGACGGTCCGTTGGTAGTACTTGACAATCCAATGACTCAAGGTTGTTCTGGGAAGAGTACTGGGTTATCGAATCTAGTTAAGATTCCAGAGTCAGTAACTAGGAATTGTCCAGTGCCATGTCAGTATAGTTATGACTATACATCCTGGTCTCAAGTTATTAGTAGCTCAAATGGATCATCAATTCAATGTAAGAATGACAATCGAAGATTATCAAACGTCTTTGCAGTAGATGCCACTACAATTCAAGATATGTATGAATCAAAATTTAAGGAAATGATGAAACAACGTCCATATGATTGGGCATTGCGATTAGGAGCAACTTCAGAACAAGCTACGACATTCTCTCAATTGAATGGTAAAATTGATACTACTTGGAAGTATCTTGCTGGTTTAGTTATGCAATCTAACATTGTTGAGTTTCAACCATTGGTTTTGCAAGATGTATACAAACATATTCAAAATCTTGGATTACAGTTTACTGAATTGTATAAGGAACCATATGACGCAATGTTAATTCGGCGTGGTGATGATATATTAGATGATCCTGATTCAAGAAAGTCTATAGCAAACTACTGGGACAGTCGTGGTCTTTACAATCGTCAAGACGAGAGTGCTATACGTTCCTACATTCCCTTGATGCAGTATACTCGTCATTACAATTCCAAGGGGTGCGGTGATAAACCTCGTAAGGTATTTATCATTGCCAATGATAAGACACAGGTTGACAAAACTATCATGAAGAGTCTTAGGTCGAATACTCTTATTCGGAGAGATAACTTGTCTTCCATTGAGAGTGAAGTACATGAATATCAACAGAAATGTTACAAGCTCGACTTTACAGTTGTACATAATCAATATGCGGAAGATGATGACAAAGATATGAACTGTGATTATTGGTATGAAAGGAGTATCTCGAGTATTGCAAATTTGTTGATTCTTAGTAAGAGTGAGACATTTGTTTCAGATTTCAGATCTTCTTTTGGTAGGTTGATTAGGATGATGCGAACAACGCTGACGACTGCTGCAGAAGTAGAAGAAGGTACGACTAGTGTGTTGGAACAGAATGTTCAACTTGCTTGGGGAAAGAATGAGTATGGTCCACCTGGTTGGTAGTTGTCTTGTATCTGTAGTTTGTATATAAATCTATCTTGTATGGTGGAGGCCCGGGGAGAACATAGTTAGACGGTCTGTAATTCTAAAGTAATGAGACCCAAGTACTGTCACCTCGCCCTCAATCTCCTCATGTGTGTGTATTTTATCAAGTAATGAGTTGTCTACTCAATACAAGCTACCAATCGCCCTCATCTCCTCATGTTACCTGTATTCTAAGTAATAGATGAGGATACCAATTTTTTGAGTCGAGGATTGCGAGTTGATGATGGGAGGTTGATTGTTGATGTATGAGTGTTTAATGAGCAGAGAGGAAAGATGATGAAGTGTATACTGCTCATCATTGTTACATCCCTAATATGTGTTCTTTCATCTACTAGAGTTGCTGCATTCATCATCAGCTGTAATTCTAGTTCAAGACAAAAGCAACAAACACAGCAATGGACACGACATGATACAAACCAATCAGTTGATGTTAGGGAGTTGCAATTTAACTTGATGAATTTGATACAGATAGATGATAGCACCAAACAGAATATTAAACTACAATCTCTTGCATCACTATTAGAAGCTGCAATGAGTACAAATAATGGTATGAAAGAAGAAGTCGTAGTAGTAGAAGATAATGACAACAATCTTCATCTACCAGAGAAATTGGTACCATATAGAAGATTTATATGCACATCACCAGATCACAACGATCATCGGGGCAACTTCCGTATATTTGACTCTCCATATGAAGAATCCTCACTACATAATACACCATCATCAATACCACTGAATACAATATGCTCTATCGAGGAAGACAAACCATTCAAGTTTCTAATTGATATAGCATATCAATCAGTAGAGAAACGAGGTGGGATGATGTATGATTATTCTGAAGTAGTAGTTTGGTGTGGAAGTTATTCAAATAATGATAATCGATTGGAATATATATCAAAAGTTTTTGACGATATGCCATTAGTTCAATTGGTGTTAGGAAGACAACATAGTGGAGAAAATAGTAGTGAGATATACATTGATTTAGAAACAGTATCATCTCTTGAGTCGATGGGGGTACTAATAGAGGAAACAGAGATGTTAGAAAGAGATGATACAGTCATGTGCAAGCTTAAGCACGAAGATTTAGATATTATAGAAGCGGTTTTCTGTAATACTTATCATCATACAAACGAATTAGAAGAAGAAACTATAAACAAGCTCATCGATATGGCAGTCGATAGTATACGGAAAGATCCACTCAATCAAAGAAAGCAGCCTCAACTAGTATTAGTGGCGGAATCAATCACAGTGGCAAGAGTTGCAGGAGCTATATCAGCTTGGAAACAACAGCAATTAGATCAACATCAATTAACAGTACAAAGGGTAGAGAATCTATTGAACCAAGCATTAGTTGTTTTAACATTTGGAAATGTATGCCAATCCTTTCCTACCGGGCCGGCGTATATACATGTTTCAATGTTGGATGACCCTTGGTCTTCTACGTTGGGAACAACGGCGAAGAATTGTGGTGATGATAACGATGCAGTCTTCTTTCATGGGTTGTCACCGTTTGTCTACAATCAAGAAGAGTGGACAGATCAATCAATACAATCAATATCTAGTTTGAAAAACCATAATGCACACAATACTTTGGCTTGTGCAATACAATTCCTGGCCTTAATTATGCGCATTAATGGTATTCAATCATTTCGAGCCCTCTACGATGCTGCAAAGTACGTTGATCCTCTCATCGAACTCGATATCAATCCAAAACACTTTGCCGTTAATTATGGGAAGAAGGGTGACTTGGTAATACCACCACGGATAGATGATGAACTATTACCTGCAATGATAAAAGCTACAGAAGCCCAACAATGGTTCTGGGAAGATATAAAATTCGAGGCATGCCTACAAGATCAATATGATGCTGCATCACACTTGGAGGAGAGCTTTGGATATGATTCTTATTCGGAGCTGTGTGATTCCTTTTCGTGCTCAAGATGACATTCAATCAAGATTGTCCGACCATAATATGAACTTGCTATATAACAAGCGTGCCATATTTTATTTATGTGTAGTCATTACCATTAGTGTAGTCTCATTAATCACCCTCCTCCTCTTCAGTTTGCTGACTGGGAGGAAATATTCCCATCTCATTTAACATTGTGTTCAAAGGACCTGAGGCGTCACCTTCATCTATCGACTTGAGTAAGTTTGCTAATACCGCCATATCAGCATCGGTTCCTCCGCCACTACCATCCTCTTCTGAAGCGACACTAAGATTCTTGATAGTTGGATGAGAGGCAACATCAGTTCTTAGTTCATGATCCATCGCTTCCATGATGTTATGCAATGAGAATGGATCGTCTTCTTCATCTAGTGCTGCATGTGGATTGTCATCGATACCCATCAAGTCCTCCGAACCATCACTTGAATCACAATCATTATTAAAGTCTTCATCGAAGAAGAACTTACTTATATCTTCTTGCTCATTCGCATTTGACGGCCCTTCCTCTCTTTCGTCCCCCATGGCTATTTCGTCAGGGTTATTTCGTTGCCTCTTGAGCCTTGCATGTAATATGTCAAGGAATTTACTTGGATTGATATTCACTTCTTGAGACATGAGTTTCTCTACTGACAAAGGTTGATCACCCTGTTCTTCTCTGCTACTCTTCTTACTCTCAGCTGGTATCGGCAGCTTCTCTGTCTGCACCTTGTTCATCGCGTCGCTGTGCTTAGACTTGTCATCTGTGTCACCCGTCTCTCCAACATTTTCACTCTTCTCGTCAAAATCGGGCTTGCTTGATGGTGTCATATTTCTACGGCTTCTCCGTGTTGTTCTTCGAGGCTTCTTCTTAGTATCCGAACTATCAGCCTTTGTACAACGAGAAGAAGACAAGTTCTTCATTTCTTCTTCCAACTCTTGTAATGAACTTACATTCATCCAGTCATCAGTATCAACTTCCCACGCTCGAGGTATTGGAAAATTACCTTCAGTATATTTGTCTCTTTGCCATTTTAATCCATTCTTAATACCAGATTGTACCATTTGTAATAATGATATGATTGGACGTGTGTATGGACATGGTTGTTTGTAGAGTGGTTGTGATAATTCTGGATTGAATACGGGGCATTTGGACATTGATTGTAATGCTTGTAGTAATGATTTGTCAATAGATGCACTGTCACTGGTACCGTTTGGACCTGCCTGCCATGCTTCTTCAATCCAAGAAGAAGGTAATGACTCATCTGACTCGTTAATTTCCTCTTCAATTCGTATACCACTTGCCTCGGCATCAATCCTTGTCCAGTGTATGCGCAATCGACGTTCAACTTCACCCAGGGTATTGATTGCCAAATCTTCTTCCAACGAAGAGTACTGATCTTGTTCTTGTATTGCATCATCAGTCATCTTCATACCATTATTGGCTACAATCCAATCTAATCCAGCACATAATCGTATTCCAACTTCGACACTTCGTTCAAATGGATTCCTCCTCCCTTTCTTATTATCATGAATATCACCAAACTGATCGCTACTAATTTGTTGGCATAACTGTCTATGAAACCGATTCAATTCCACAGAACGATATGCTTTAGGTGTTGGAAATGTTGGGACTATACCTCGTCCTGTGATTAATTCTGCATAGTTTGATTTTGTTATTGTTATTGGCTCTATGACGATTTGTTCATATGGATATGATTTACCAAATGGTTTCTTACTTGATGTTGATCTTGTTGTACTTGAGGAGGTTCCACTTTCACGTTCTTTTAGATATTCAGGTGCATTATCACAGAATGAATCAATTAATAATGGTACCAAATTAGGATGTAATTGTATAAATCTTGCTATTGATGCTGGTAATGCCACTGCCGCTTTATGCCAATGATTAGGTGGCAACTTCTTGTTGTCTTCTTCTTTTGGTAAAGTTGGTGGAGATGAAGGACTGGCAGTGTAATTTGTTCGATTAATTCGATCTTGTATTGCAATTTGTACAGCTTCGTCTGCCATTATTGGCGATTCTCCCTCATCCTCTTCTTGAGTGTTAGACTCCATTAAAATACGAAGAGCGTCCATTCTTGACAGTCTGTTTACCTCTTCATCCTCATCTATTTCACTACTTCTACTGTCATTCAACTTAGGAGGTATTAAATGTACACAACCATTCACCAACCAACATCTATTAATACATCCAACAGGTCCACCAACACCACCTTGCAACACATCATTATCAACCCAATTTGGTAATGAATTCGCTGCCTCGATTAAGAGTATATGACCATCGTTAATATCGTATACTTCTATTGCACATGTTAGATATCTCTCAGAGTTAGATGATGAGTTGTTGATTGAGCATTTGGCATTGGATAATTTAGATGAAATGGTATGCAGTAATGATATACAACGCCAACAGTCATTAATATCATTGTTATATTGACATATTGCACGCAAATGTGGTTGACTCTCTTCTCTACATCTTTCCTTTGCTGTTTCTTGTTGTTGTTTTGAATGCAGTGCATCATCAATCTGGTCATTGGTATCATCCTCTTTTGTTGGTAATTGATTCTGCCATATATCATCACCATCCATAATATTATTATTTAACTCATTTATATCTGAGATATTGCAATGTATACCAAAGATTGGTCCATCACCTCCTGAGCTCCATGGATGATAGTTGTTGCTACTATTGGTGTTTGATTGTTTGTTATTGTGCACATCTTGTGTCAAAAAAGGCGTTGTGCCAGAGTTTAGCAGTATATCATTTGCAATCTTACATGCCTGAGATAAACGTTGATATAATCTTGCTCTCTTCTTTATTACATCCTCAATGTTATTGCTATTGTTGGTATTATTCTTACTTTGCTGATCATTGGGTGGAAGAAGGTCATGTTGTGAATCAATAAGATATAAAGATAGGATGAGTGCGTTGTTGCTACTATCACCGCTACTCCCTATACCAGTACCAGAGTCTCCGATATTGTTAGTACTAAAGCTATCCATCCTCTCTTTGGTGATTGGTTGATTTGGTTGGTAGTTTTTAAACGTACTGGCTGTGCTGTGTGCTGGGGATAGTGATTACTAAAGTGTAAGTTTCTAAGCATGAAACTTTCCATAAATTTAGTACTAAACTTCTGACCCATTTTAAAAATCTAGAAACTTTCAAACCAAAGTACCCAATATCTGTACATTACGTAGTTATTTGGCATATATATGAATTTATATATCCGTATATGTCCATTATATATCCACACCTATGAAACTTTTGAAGAGAAGTTTATGAAGTTTACCCCCGAAACTTCTGGCCATTTTTCAAAACCCTTAAACTTTTTATCACTAGCTGGGGAGTAAAGATTTATTCCAGGTGGAAGCTATTCATAATTCTCGATCGATGGATGAGGCCCCATCGCCCTCATGCATCCGATTTTCCTTATATGATATGATAATGAGGCGATTCAATCTAAAAGGCTAGAGGCTTATATTTCTTATAACTTGATATCTTAGTAGTAGGATGTCCTGATTGACTACGACCTAGACTAGACTTTGTTACTCTGTTCTATCGGAATGTCTGACTCTGACGAACGAGTTTCTCGACGAATGATAGTTGTGGCCATATCACTCTGCCTTTTGTTTGATGGGAATGATACCAAAACAATCATTTCGTCTGTCAAACCAAGAGATGAAGTCAAACACAGAAATGCATTGAAATGATCCAAATACACCGCATCTGAATTCTCGACAGATTGTGGTCTGCCATATTCATCTCGGGGTAGGATATCGTATCTCTGTATCAACCGTCCTGTTTTCATATTCCATACACATAGTATACTCTTGCGTTTACTGGTACTCACCAGAATATGACCATAACAGAATAGGCAAGGGCGATAAATAGATAAGTGGTCTTCGTAAAGACTATCCTCATCAGCATAAACCATTTTTTCTCCAGTTTTACGGTTCCAAATGTGCGCTTTTCTTCCTGTATAATAATTGCCTATAACAGATGCAGCAATATAGTCTTCGGCAAGAGCTACCCCTCTCACTTCAAATTCGTTCACTGTGATTGTATTCATCAAAGATATACTGTGTGTTGCTGCATCAAATTTCCACACACATATCTGATGTGGGTATCCAATTATGAAATGTGTTTTGTCTGGTGGTGGTCCCCATGCAACATTTACTTCCCTCCTCCCATTTAATTTCCTTCTACCTTCTTCTACTCTGATATCTTTCCTCAATGAAAGTAACTCCGTGCTACTATTTCCTAGTCCAACTTCATGATTCACCTCATAAATCTGAATCCTATCATCATAAGGAATTATCAAATGAGTCTCACATCCAATAGATTTTAACCCATTCAAAGCTTGTGTATTATGGCTCCACCGTTGTACTTCATTTCCCCGTTGAGCACATACATATTCACCATTTGAAGTAACAATAATCTCTGATCCTATTCGACCACAAATAGTTATGGTCCAGTTATGACCTATGGAGGTTGTTAAATTTTGAATGTATCTAAGCTCCGATGTATCAAATACTTCTATTCCTCTAATGTAATGTCCAACTGTCATGACATACGATTCATTAGTAGCAACCCTTTTCCCCCTTTTACGATATATATTTTCATCTGACATGTTTGCTAAAAGAGGCGGCCGTAAAAAAGAGATACCAACTCTCCAGCCATCTTTACCGTTATTCATACCGAACCTTTCTTTTGTTACTACCTTCCATTGATTAGTGGTTAAAATCTTAAATTGCTTGCTTAGTTTGTCAAGTGTACACAAATCAACACTTGACGCATACGATAAAATTCTATCCCCGATATCACTTTGATATAATGAAAGTAGGTCAAGAGGCGGGTCATCGTCACCACCATGAATACCAATACGAGTACGTTTAGCCGCCCTACAACCACTCGAACTCGTATCATCCTTTTGCATTATTTGGTATAGTACCTATTTGAGTTTTGGTATTGTTGATTGTGTTTCTTTGTTTCGTATACAATATGAAATCCGGCTTCCATTAAAAACGCATACCCAGGCAATTATGAGTGAGTATAAATAGTAAGCAACAAAAGGATCAAATGCTCTGCGTCTATACTACTAATAAGCCACTTAATGCTCATCCTCATCTATCTTCTTAGAGTGCGGCGGCCAATATCTATCACGCACTACTACTTCTACTATCTACGTTGCATCGCCAAAGTTATATTTGCTCGAGCAATATTTTACACTCCTCCTATCCAAATGTATATCGACGTCGTTCTTCACCTCCTATTCTAAACATAAATCAACTTTAGATTGGTTTAATTCAGTTTATTCGAAATTAAATTCAATTGGTTGCTGGCATGTGATACCCAGCTTCCTTTACTTTGTATGAAATATATTGAAGGGAATAGCCTTTCTCCATAGCTTGCTTTACTGCTGTAGTGTCAGCCATGCCACCGTTCCTCTGTGCCGAATCAATAACTTCCTGGAGACTAGCTTCTGCTTCTGCTTGTTCCTCTTGTGATAAAGTAGACACGGGAGTAGTCCTCTTCCTTTTCACTGTGGCACCATGCTTGATACACACTCCATTATTGACGACTCTATTAGTGCAACCCTCCACTGGACATAGCTTTCTCTTTGCACCATGGCGTTTGCATACTCTATTTTGCTGAACTTGATTCTTACAACCTTCCACTGAACATAGCTTTCTCTTTGCACCATGACGAGTGCACAATCCATCACTAACAGCTTGATTCTTACAACCTTCCACTGAACATAGCTTTCTCTTCTTCTTCTTTGCTCCATGACGAGCACACACTCCATTATTAATAGCCCAATTTGTGCAACCAACGTACTTGCAAGTCTTCCCCCTTGCTCCACTCCCCCAAAAACGATCTCCTCGCTCATGGTAGTACTTTTGTCGTACCCTATAATTTTCTTGCGTAATAATATCTTTCAATTTTGTTCTAGCGTCACTACGGACAACCTTAAGAGTAGAGGTTTGTGTCTCAATGTCATCACACATATTGTTGTAAAGATCATCTTCTGGTGACGGTGTCGGCGACTCTTCTGGTGGTAGACAAGGCTCTTCTGGTGGTAGACAAGGCTCTTCTGGTGGTAGACACGGCTCGACATTTGATTGAGATGACTCGTTAGATGCATGATTAGAAGGATCTTTGTCTTGACCTTGACTGACCTTCACATTGTTATCTTCATCATCTACATCTTCCTTTCTGGTAAAGATGTAGGCATGGTAATTGAATCTGACGTCTGATTCGACATCTTTATTCTGATTCTTTGTTCGTTTGTAGGCATATGAAAGTAGTCGAGTGCGAAGAACATTGATATCTTTACATGTATCAACGAAACCATTACCATCATCTTGAGGTAATGTCTCAATCAAGTGATAGGTATGATTGGATTTCAATATGGTAACAAAATGTGCATTGAAATAGAAGACTGTAGTTGGGTTAGATATATCAAATAGAGTAGACAGAATCAAATAGATCGACCAAATACACTTACCAACACTAGCATTCACAGTAAGTGAGGCCAATTTATTCATCAATCTTAATAGCTCATTATTGAAGATGTTACCATGAACTTCATCACTACATACAACACTTGGTGGCATTATACCATGTGTATTCGTGTATTCCAATGCATCTGGAAAGCCTATGTCGCCATATCCATCAATGTCATCATGTTCGTTTCGTACTAGTGGGGCAATGATCGACGCTTTGCCAAGGATACCCCTCACATCTTCGGGTGTGACACGTGTCGCTTCAATATGTCTCTTTGAGATCAATAAAGAAATGACAACACAAGCACCGGTTGAATTGCCTCCTGGGCCTGTCGGTCCTTGAGAAGCACCAAGACTCTTCGATGAGAAGCGATTTAAATCAATCATTCCACTATTGATACAGTTGAAGTGTTTACACTTCTCTTGGTTATACTCCTTGGTATACTTGTAGCGGTATACATCAAAGGTCAATGATCGGCCTTCGAGCCACTTTTCGAGCCACTTAAGTGTTACTTCAATATGTGGGTGTTTCTCATCATCTGTGTTTAATTCGGGTGGAATGATTATATCGCCTAAAACAAAGTATTGTAAGAATTAGATATGATAAAGGGTATGATATATCACATACCTTATAGACTTACCAGGCCGGATACTGTTCTCATTTGCCTCGGCCTCAGATTGATCAACCGCACCCACTATCGCAAACCTTGGAACTTTGCCCCCACCGACAAAATCCGTGATATCTTCTCCTTCATTGAGAGTAACAGATACTCTATTACAGTGGGATGTCGGACAATGTTCCATTTGTTCACATTCAACTAGTTCAGATATTGAAACATTATTAATACCAATCAAGCTTTCATCATCTGGCCCATCTTGGAAGAAATATCCATATTGCTCTTCTACCACTTGCTCATTATCATGTCCCGCTACTAAATCATTGAGATCATCACGATCTACATGATCACCCCCGACTGCAGCGGGATTAACAACGCCCCCAGCACCATCATTATTACTACCACTAGTAGCAGCACTGTATTTCTTCTCTTTGATACCACTGAAGCTAAGATCCAAACTATCAAAACCATTGGCATCTAATCTTCTAATGATATTGATGTTTGCATGTGCTGATTGTTCTCCTTGACATTCAATACTTTTATTATTAATCAACTCAAATCCATATGGTTTAGTAATCCATTCATACACATCAACATTATATTTCCACCCATACATCATCATCATAATTCTTTGTACAGATATAGAACCATTATTATCTTCTGTTCCGTCCAGAAGAGATCTAACATTATTATACCCATCTGCCAAAGCAAATACTAATTCATTAATGGTATCATAATCCCGTCCGATCTCAACTTTATCATTATTAGCATGTTTGCGCATAAAATCATGTAAATCATTTGTAAACCTTTCAATGTAAACATCTCTACCCCCTAACCCTTTAGGTAACTTGCCGGCCAATATAAGACCACTAATGATTGAGTGATCAAGAGATGTTCCATCATCTCTATTGTCATTGTAATAATCATACTGTTGTTCAGTGGCTAGTTTAATACATGTTTCACAACAATACTGCACTACTTTGTTATTATCATGATCAATTGGTATACTAACATTTGTATTGCACTTCTCATTGCAACATGGCTGAGTGTTCTGTGCAGTTTGTTTGCCAATACAAACTGCAATAGCATTAGTCTTAGACTGACGGCGTATTTGAGGAGGCCCGTTCTTCGATGGTGTTTGATGATTAGGCGGATGCGGCGAAGGAGTAACTTTATTTGTTTTTTGTCGACCTCTATTACCGGGTATAGGCGTTGTACCATCATCTCCTGTTGCACCTGGATCATTATCATCATGTATATTATCAGATGGTTGATTATATTCTCTACCAATACTACTTTTGATGAATACCTTGATAAATAAATCTAAGCCTCTTGTATCTTCGTGTAGCGGCGAGTTGTCATTTTTAAGAAGAATATCAATCCCTGGCCGACCTACCAACATTGCAATAATATGTGACGGAGAATAAGATGTGTACATACCACCCTTAACCTCCGATTCAAACCGACCGTATAATGCATCATATTTGGTCCCAGCACATTTATGATGGTTGCCTATGAATGTTTGATAATACCATTTATTAGCTCGTTCATAGACACCGATATAACCGCTTCTATTATTCGATGGTAGTTTACAACGAGGTATAGTGTTTACTCCTTTGAGAAGAGGGTGTAAATTGTCGATGTGATTATCATAATTGATCTCATTCATATGATCAATGATAGTTTTATTGTAGTCGAAGTCTTTTGGTATACCACAAAAAGTCAAGTAAACAAGTACTGCACGTTGAATATTGGGGAGTTCCTTCTTTGATATAATTGGCGGTTGATCCGCATCATCAGGGGCTAAGTGGAGGGTCAGGCTCCCTAAAAAATCCCATCTGAGTGAATTTTTGACTTTATACCCCCTAGGGCATATCAAAATGATCGGCGTGATCTCGCGAGTAAATTGCAATAAAGTGGTAAGTTTGTAATTTATAATTAATTGCAATCGATCCGTTCAACTAACAATTAGCATATAACAAAATTGCAAAACTAATGGTATCCCCCCTATTACGGTATCTTTTTACCTACTTTCACTCTGAATCCGTTTCTTGCGAAGCGGTTTTGCTTAGTGATCATCATGGCGGCCGCGACGTCGTCTATTGCAATTTCTTATTTCTCCATACCGATGTTCACCACTCAGTATATTCGTGATCGCCAGAGCACGGCGATCATTTTGATATACGGTAGAGGTTCAGGGGACAATTTTTTACTCAGATGGGATATTTCCTTAGTAGGCCTGGGAGCCTGACCCTCCACTTAGCCCAGGAGGCTTATATTCCTTAACAGTAAGAGTATCTCTAAAATAAAATTCATATAATCCTGGCATCCTATCAGAAAGTTGAGGAAATCCCGGCCCATTGTCATCAACATTATTCCAAATAACCAATCTACCATGATTGGAAACATACCATTTACCTTCTGGATATATATGTTGATCAGTAATCCTTCCTATTGCAATGAGGACTTTCTTTGGTAATGGCCGCCATATCTCCTCTCGAAAGTTATGGTTAAAGCTACCCCACCCACCACAGCCATGACAGATATAGAAGGAGGTACTAATTGCAGCAATACGCTCTTGTTCTAGCTGAGTAAGTGTAACATCCTTATATCCAGGATGATCATATAGGGCACAAGGATCAATGTGATGATAGTTATCACGTTTTGCTTGCCGTATGAACAGAGAAAGAAGAAACTTGCGGTAGGATATCTTTGGATGATTCGAATAGTCTGTTGGAGCGTCTGAGCGGTCGTCGTTGTCGTTGTCATCGTTATGCTCTGCCGCTAGCTCCATCTTTTGCTTTATTATCTAGACTACAATATTGCAATATATTACTTGAGGTAGAGAACGTTGTCCACCTGTTGAATGCCGACGTTAGTTGGAGACGCGAAATGTGAGGAGAGGTTTACTCGTGTAGCGACGCCATTGTCGCAGTCATATTATGTGGTACCCATATCAATTCAAGCATTTTGTTTATCCTCTACTATTATCGACGTCTTTACCTCGTATATTCTGTTGAAAAGCAGATGATATTGCTGATACAGTTGATATTAGCAGTCTTCTTCTTGCAGTGTACCGCCGTTGTTGTTTCGGCATTTACATTGCAAATGGGTAAGTTAGTGACATATGATGTGTGTTGCTAACTCTGATGTTAATTCTGTCCAATGAATTGTTCTCTCATATCGATCTCTCTACATAATACGCATACACACAGGTTTACTAAAGGTAGGAGTACCACAACCATGGCCGAAATCAAAACAAAACTTAAACTATGTCCGTGAGGCTGGCGTGCGACAATTCATATCAACTTATAATCGTGTTAAGAATTTAAAAGGTGATGAATTATTATGGGGTGATGAAGTTGAGTATGGTATATTTATATTGGATGATGAGAATAAGAAGATACGATTAAGTTTACGTGCCAAGGAGGTATGTGTATATGTTTAATGTTTTGTGTGATATGTTTTGATGATTTGCAATACATTTGCAATGTTTTGATGTTTTGCAATACACACTAAATTTGTACTCAACCCATCTTTCAATATCTCCCAGATTATGGACAATCTCAATAGAAATGAGGAGATACATTCCTATGAAAATGAGGGTTGCAATTGGGTACCTGAATATGGTGCCTGGATGATTGAGGCAACTCCCTCCCGGCGTAAGTGTTTTGTGTTTATGGTATCTATATTATGTCAGTACCCTCCTTTAATCTAACCTTCATAATATCACTTGCCATTCATTGCACTTGCAATTCATCAATAATATGTTAGCATATACTGGTTATAGCTCAGATTTACTTAGAGTTGAAAGGAATATGCGTCTACGTCGGAAACGTCTCTTAACAGAATTGAAAGATAATGAAATAGCACCAACCGTGGCGGTCTTTCCACTACTCGGTGCGTTGGGTAATGATGGATCAGTACCACCCACTACTGTCGGTGGGAATGTAACTGAAAGTGAATATATTGGTGATGGAATTATTAATCCACATCCACGATTTGCTGCATTAAGTGCTAATATACGTAAGAGACGGGGGGAGAAGGTGAATATCCGTGTACCATTATTTCATGATACGAATACTCCTGAATATGCAGATTTGAAAGGGTATACACCCAGTTCATGTTGTGGTACTGAAAGTATGTTACTTTGGAGATATGGCAAGGGAGATTTATCAAGAGAAAAGTATGGAAATGGTTTTGTAATTGTTGGATGTTCAAGTTCGAAAATGGAACTGAACGATGATGGTGATCCCATGACATTACAAAAATGGCTTGTGAATGTGGATTGTAAAGGATGTAAGGGATTATTCTACCGTAGTGCACCCGGTGTGATTGTGGCGGATGCAGATTGGCCACGAAATGGGGATATTGTTGTGGGAAGTGAAATTCCTGATGTCCCGGGATGGATACGGTTACAAAATGGTTACTACCTACCAATATCAAGTGATGATGGAGATATTTTGTTTCTTCATAAGGTATCAAAAGAAGTACATGCAAAGAATCAACAAAAGGAGGCACTTGGATCTGAGACCCCATTGTTTAGAGGATCGATACCTGGAGATCCATCAAAATTAGCCGAATTGAAGTTAGCCCTCGAGGAAGCAGCTTCATCATTATCAGATCAACCAGAAGATCAACCGGAAAGTTTCAATGTCCGCCCTGCAATTCATATGGATGCCATGGCGTTTGGTATGGGCTGCTGTTGTCTTCAGATTACTTTTCAGGCGACCGATATGGATGAAAGTAGATTCCTCTATGATCAACTTGGGGTCATGGCTCCCATCATGATGGCATTAACAGCTTCTACTCCAGTATTAAGGGGAAGACTTGCCGATACGGACTGTCGTTGGGGTATCATTAGTGAGTGTGTGGATGATCGTAGACCAGCCGAAAGGGGCAGAAAGGGCGGTCCTGAGCCAGATCCCGAAGTTGCAGGTAAAGGTTATCGTAGACTATACAAAAGTCGGTATGATTCAATTAGTACCTTTCTCTACCAAGGCATCTCGAGTGAGGAAAATCACATGAGTAACAGAATTCTCAACACGTATAATGACATTCCCGTGCCCATTGATGAAGATAAGTATCGTGAATTAAGAGATGCAGGCATTGATCCCTTGCTCTCACAACATATTGCACACATCTTTGTGAGAGATCCTTTAGTCATCTTCGAGGGTGCAATCGAAGAGGTTGACGACGAGACACAGACTGAACACTTTGAGAGTATCCAAAGCACGAATTGGCAATCAGTTCGTTGGAAGCCTCCTCCACCAAGAAATGGTCCAAATGATCCTCATATTGGATGGAGAACTGAGTTCCGCAGTATGGAGATTCAAATTACAGACTTTGAGAATGCAGCCTTCACTACATTCATTACCCTACTCACCCGTGTCATACTGACATTTGACTTGAACTTGTACATTCCTCTGAGTAGAGTTGATGCCAATATGCAACGTGCCCATGGACGAGATGCTGCCGTGAAAGGAAAGTTCTTCTTCCGTCGTCATATGGCTCCCCTTGAGAAGGGCGATGATGGTTTCGAAGAGCAATACTCATCAATGTTTAGCACGGCTGTCAATGGGAACGGAAAGAACAGCAAGCTGAACACAGTCTATTCAGAAGATAATCTTCATGCATTGAATAAGACTAGTAATTCTAATATTGACAACTCGGACAGATCTAATGATGCTGAAGATGGTGTCAGTGAGAAGAGACGAGTTTCCCCCAACGCTTCTGGTGGTGCAGAGGAGAATTCATATGAAGAGATGACCATGGCAGAGATTATGACCGGAAAAGGAGGTACGTCTCATGCATATTGTTGTGTGTCTCTTTTTATTTTAACTGCACTGTCTTCTAACTACCCCATACCCTCTGTTCATAGATTACTTTCCTGGTTTGATACCGCTGATTTATGCCTACCTCGACCATATCCAATGTGATACGTTAACAATGGATCGCATGACAAAGTATCTTGATTTCATTGAGAAACGCGCCACGGGTCAGCTCGTCACCCCAGCCAAATGGATAAGAACATTTGTTCGTAATCACGAAGACTACAAATTTGACTCGGTCGTTACTGATTCAATAGCATATGACCTCATGGTTGCCTGTAAAGAAATTGGAGAAGGGAAGAGGGAAGCACCCGATCTTCTCGGGGGTATTGAAATCAAGCCCATCTCTGCCGCAGATGCCTATGTAAAGAAGCTTGAATCCAAGAGAGTAAACAATGGACAGATTATATCACTCTTGGAGCGATACTCTGAGAGAACAAAGAAGATTGGCGGTGAAGTGAAAACGGCAGAGTATCAAATATGAGACTGGCTAGGCACGGGTTTAGATCAAGGAGAGAGATGGACATAATGCACTCTCAGTTTAAGTAGTGCAATAAAAATAAACTATATTGAACAAAGTGATAACCTCAAAGGTAAACTTTAAGTTAAGTTTACTTAGAAATCAATAATTTATCCCTCTCTTCAAGGTTCGATAGTACAATTCACAACATGTAATGGAAGAACTTAGCCTGATGCGCCCCCCTCTCCTCCGTAACTTTCTCAACCATCTCCTCCTTAGCCAACCAACCCCAATCATCAACATTAGCCTTCTTTAATACCTTCTCATTAACATCACCAGTATCATACTGTACTCTAAAATAAAAAATCTTTTCACCATAATAATTACCTTTCATTTCTTCTGGTAGGTTCTTATTATAAACACGAAAGTTAATTGTCATGGGTGCATTGGATGGACACCATATACCTAATTCTTTCCCGGCAATGTCATTTACTGCACGTTGTGCTGCTTGTAGTAATGTTTCATCTGGTGTGGGTATTGCGGAAGGTAATGTCCATCGTGATCCAGACTTGTTACCCTCAGCGTCTGATTTAATACCTAGGAAGACGCTTGTTTTCAGTTGTCGATCACGTGTTTTAACATTTCCCGTGGCATCTGCTTCAGTTTCACGTGGTGCTGGTGTGAATGGAAGTCCGGCTTGTGTGGTGCATCGTTATATAACACATGTGATGGGTGTGTTGTTAGTTATTGCAATACCTCTCTTACACATCAAATACACATCATGCACACACACTATAACCAAAACTTACCAATCAACTCTTCATCACTGGGTACAATATGATCCTCGTCACTATCCATGGCATACATAAATCCAGTCTCCTCAGGATATTCTTTCCCATATGTCCATATATAATCACGTAAATTAATATAATTCCTTTCCCATTCTTCCATATCTGGCGTCACTACTGGTATACGTTCCACCATAACGGCTACACGTATCTTCCATGGTTTATTCTCTTTTTTAGCTGTACGGATTAATTTGTTATGATATTGTAATTCGTTATCATACCAATTACGGAATTTAGTTTTGAGTACGTCTTTTGGTGAGTTGGAACGTCGTGTTTTGAGATTTTGTAATCGGAGTTGTTTAGTGTTGTATGTTTGTCGTCGTTTTTCTTTTGCTAGATCTTTACGTTCTTGATAGGATAGTGTTGATGTATCTTTGGATTTCTTATTAGCAGCTGCGGCGGCGGCAAAGGTTCGTGTACTAGAGTTGTTTGTATATTTATTTGAGGTAAGCATTAAAGTATTTGATGTTGATGTTGCCTTGCAAATTTGACCACAGACGGATGACGAACCGAAAGCTGTTCGCCGCACTATTTGATTCAGATGATAAACAGACATTATAATAATATGTAATACTACAAACACCGCCGCTGATCAAAACAATTATGTATCGTATATTGAATGCTAACAGATAAGAAAACTCCATAAGTTTGAGGGAGTTTATGTAGTTTGCTGTCTCCTGTTAATCATAAACAGAGTTCGTTAACATTGCAATAGAGTGCATATAGTAACGAAAATACAAATAAGATATGGCAGTATAGGCATTTAAGACAACTTCATTACACACACATTTAATTGGTAGGTATCCGTGACGGCATAAAATTTTGCGATGACTCGAGAGAGCTACTCGCTCTATCATGTAATGAATGAGAGACGATCAATATTATCAGGGTACGCCAACATCTTTACTGACACAGTTTTTAATGTTCTTCCTATTGATATAAGTCTCATTGGTCACATTGATCATCTTCTCATCCAAATTAGCGTCTAAAAAAGATACGGTATCTTTCCTAAAAACATCATCTTTGTCATCAAAGAATGTATTCTCTACTATCGTCATTATCAATAGTCGCCACGATAAGATTGTTCTCTTGAGAAGAGTTTAGGAGAGAGAAGCGTCGTACAGGGGGTGCCTCATTCAAAGTATTCTCTACTAGGTGCTATCGTCAGTCGTCATTGAAGAAGGGTAGGCGAATATGTCTATCGCCGACGAAGGCATCACAAATAAACTAGATAAGTCAATAGAAGCAGGGCATACGATATCATTAAACAAAGATGGTATTGCCTACAGTTACTGTCATAATCAAAAAGTATGTAATAATGAATTAGGTCAGTTAGGAAGAGTAGGTGATGCATATAAATGTCTTCCAATTAAATTACAAGAGTCTATATCAGTGGCTCATGTTTATACTGGTGGATTTGCTTCTTCTGGTCATTCTGCTCTCCTTGATAAGAAAGGAAACCTTTGGTTATCTGGATGCGATCGGTGGCAGCAGCTTGGTTTGGGTTCCTCCAATAGTGGATCTAGTGGGTATACATGGACAGGAGGAAAACTATGGCAAGATCAATTTCAAAAGAATGAGCATGTTGTGAAGCTGTTGCAGAGTTTAGATCCAACCTTATCGACAGCAACTACTACAAAAAACAATGATATGTCAAAAAGATGGATAAGAGATGTATCATTGGGAGGGGATCATACTGTATTACTATCAGCAAACAAACGAGACGTGATCACTTTTGGAAAGGGAGGAGAAGGACAGCTTGGCCTAACATCAAAGCCTTGGGTCTCTTCTCCATCTAAATCAAAACAACTATCATCATCCAAACCAGACATATCGGCAGTTTGTGCCTTCAAAAACTGTTCAATGACATTAAATGACAAAGGAGAAGTTATAAAGAAGGCAGGTAAGTGTTCATTGGAACTTAAAGGAATGAAGAGAGCTTTAGATGCTTGTTGTAAACGTGCAACGGATACATGAAAGATATATAATCCAATTACATTATTCACTTATGTTTTTCATTAGACCGGTAGCGTAGCCATTGGCATCTTCCCATGCTAGACTTATTCGACCTTTAACATATATCTCATTTCCTCGGTTGCCATTCCTCGACACATATTGTTGGATGGTATCTTCTTTTTTAGTTTCGACCTCATCACAAGATGCTTCCTTCTTCTTTCTTGTCCAAAACACGCTCTTTGCACTGTTTCTCCGTTTATCTTCTCCTCTTATAAAGTCTATGACTACATTTGATCCTTTGAGTGTGTCCAAACTATCAATGCATCCATCCTGAAGGGCTCCTGCTAGAAAGGCAAATGTTGAATATCTACTCTGCCCATTGAAGCCTGTAGAAGCAGCAAGACAATTTGGCAGCCACTCGTCACCCAGATTTGCAGGATCTCCGACTAGATTCTTTTCTGAGAACTTTTGTATAAACTTTCCTTCTTTTCGTAGACTATACCACCAGAATAATCTCCCGGTTACGCCGCATAATGTACGATATGATTTGTGAACTTTTTTGGAGTCTGTATTGCTTTCAATAAAGAATGGTAATCTTGGAGGTGAAGATATTATGACATTGGTAACTGATGCTTTGAATGGAGTACTGTTCTTTGTTCTGTTTGCTGCTATCTTCAATGCAATGGGTGCACAGCCACCGTTTGCAACTATACTCCAATTTACAATTTGATGCCCGTCTGCAATACTTTTTGTTTCATACTCTGACATGAGATGTGAAACCTGATCAGACCAATCTGTTATATTTAGAAGTGGTAACTTGTTCGTTGATGGCTCAGTATCTGAATCAACAAGTGGGCCGCAAGCCGTAGCACTCCCTAACAAATCTGGGGCAATGAATACAACTTTGGTGTTGATATCGTCGTATTGTTCTTTTAATGATTGTAAGAGTCGGTCATAGTACCATCTACCAATCCCTACACCGATTGGATGTATGAGCATAACAGCTGTAATTGTGTTTTGATTTGTAGAGTGTCCAATGACTAATTCATTGTAATCATAAGTAAAGCGATATAATCTGGACGAAGATGATGTTTGATGATTGGTGAGAGTATCCTCTTTAGTAGTACGAGATAATCTTCTCCGAAGTCGAGATAGTTTATTACCATATTTGATGATATCGTCGTTGTCTGATCCAAGAGAAGTTTCATACGTAGTTGTTATTGTCTTAACATTCAATACTGTCAATGATAAAGTCTTCTCATCGTATTTCAATTTTGTTATTATTGAACTCCGATCTTTGTGTTTATGAATAAAACCACTTCTGCTGGAAGCAAAGGCATTGCATGATTGTATTCTTAAGTATGTTATAATTGAAGAGAGAGTCAATAGATATATCATATGGTGAAATGCCATGCTTATAATCAATAGTATATAAATAAACTCTAAACTCCCCAACATTATTGATGAGTGATAGCAAAAAGATATTACAGATAGACGGTATCCTCTGCAAAATCGCATTGCTCTCTCATTAAATAGAAGATTGGTCGGCAACCTATCAAACAGATCAAATATAAACAGAGTAGCATAATGATTAGATCTAGTATCATCTTAAGTCGGCGTATTGCATCGTCAAACAGACTCATTACCCGTTCCTATGCCGCAAGTACATCTTCTTCTAACAACATCAAATCACTCCGGAACATATCCACAAGTTTGGTTGGCTCTCCTACACAGATTGCATCATCTAGATCATCACCATTAGTATTCACTCAAAGTTGTTTGGTTGGCACCCAAACTTCACTATCTAGATCATCATCTCCATTAGTATTGAATAGACAATTCTCATCTGAAGATGATGCAGCAACACACTTAGGATCCGTACTAACACGAGAGATCAATGAGGAAGAAGAGGCATCATCAGGGGGGATTCCACCAGAGTTGTCTGAATTACAATCAACTATCAGTTCAAAGTGGACTATATTAGAGGGTATTACTGGTATTGGTGGTACTGGTCAAACGGGTAGTGGTGCTACTGTTAGGTAAGGAACGTTTTACACTGCTTGCTCACTAAAAGTTATATCTAATGTGCATATGATGCGCACACTTTCATACTCTAACTCTTAAACTGCTGCTTCAAAGATTATTTCGTAAAGAATCCGGATCTAAAGGAGCAAAGATTGGAGTTGTATTCCATTGTCAAGATACAGAAGATGATGTAAATTTTGACGAGAATGATATGTTTGAAAGAGATGAATCAACAGAAGATGATGAGGAGGAGCCAGCACAGGCTGTTCGTTTTGGTGTTGTAGTATCTAAAGGTGGAAAGACTGTTGTTTTACAATGTCGAAGTGGATATGAAGTTAGTGTAGAGAGTGTCATGGTACGAGATGGTGATACAGAGAGTGTACTATCGGAACTTGCTGGGGGAGAGGGGCTACATGCTGCACTTTATCAGGGGTGAGTTTGTTGCATGCTTTGTGATATACTTATGTTTGTACATAAATTATCCATGATATACTAATCGCGTTCATTCAACGATAAGGCCCGAGTTTACCGAACTTGCTGAGGACTTACAAGAATCTTTTCAGACATACGTTGTAGAAGAGTGTGGTATTGATGAGGACGTAACAGCATTCATTTCAATGTATTCTGATTACAGAGAACAGGAAGAATACGTAAATTGGATGAAGACTGCAGTTGATATCTTGGACTAAGATTATATTGGGCTCCAATATCGGTATGGTGATCGTATTACTACCTAATCTAAAGACCATTATACATTTCATAGTAGCAAGTCGAAACCATAAGAGAGATATGTACATTAATGATTGAGTTATATCTTTACATTAGAAACCTTTGACACAACAGCTGCACCTTTTGGCAGAGCCCCGCCGCCACCGCCTCCTACACTGCTACGACCTACTAAACTTTGAACAGCTCCATTGCCGACCTTGGAAACAACAGACCGTCCAGCATATCTCAATGAATGAGCAGTATAAACACCACAAGTTAGTACAACCAAACTTCCAAGTTGATGACTTGCCGCTAATGATATCGGTACGTAATTCAACAATGTCGCTATACCCAACGACATTTGTGCCGTGGCAGCTGTACCAAGAGCCGTTAGTCCTCGTCGTACTTGAGGTGTGGTACTTATGCTCTTGTTGCCACCGCGGAGTAATCCATACCCCGCTACACTTAGTGCACTAACTGCCGTGGCTGTACCCAACATACGATGATTCCATTGTACAGTTGCGGTAGTTTCAAACATGTTCCTCCACTTTGGTACCTTTGTTTCGTCTACCATATCATTCCAAGGGATGAGCTTACCATCCATTAATGGATATGTATTGTAGGCATTTCCTGCATCATTTCCTGCTACGAATGCACCCGAGAGGATGGTTAGGCCTGTTAGACCAACAGTGGATAGTACTCCTACTCTTGTCCTTTGAGCATGTTGCAATGCAGAGGGTGATAGATTCTTGGTATATTGCTGCAACAATGAGAGAGCAGAAGCTCCACTCTTAGCTGATCCACCTCCAGCCACATTAGCAGGATAGCAATCTACAGGATATGATAATGCACCAAGTCCCGTCCAAAGTAATACCGAATATGTCCCCACGGCCATACCTAAATGTGCTGCTAATCTATATGGACTGACACGAATCTCATTCCTATCACCACGTCTATCATCTCCTAATCCTGACTTAACCATCCACCACCCTACCAACCCCTGTGTACCACCCATGCAAAAGAGTAATGCTAATCGAGATTGATATCCAGGTGGTATAGCCGATGTTATATTCTTTGGTATAATGGATGATATTGTGGATGTAGAAGAAGAAGTAATCTGCTGCTTTGGTCGATGTAACCAAGTAAAGTATGCCCATCCACTACCAAAAACAACACCCACAAATCGTCCCATCATTCTATGTCCCCATTCCCAATAGTATATATATTTAAATTCATCCAATGTCATAGATTGTCGTTGTTCCCATTCCGGAGAACGTTTATATCTATCAAATTCTATATTCCATTCGTCTTGTGTTATAGGTGGTTTTGACCCGAGGGGTTTCCAATCTGTCATTGATAATCCTGATTTGGTTAAGCGTGTTACGCCGCCGATATGTACCATTGCAAATACTAGTGTTGATGTTGATAGGAGCCATTTACCAAGGGGTGCATGTGGGTTTAGACTTGGTGAGGTTAGTATTGGCAAACCTTTGTTGTAGATTGTTGATAAAGTATTGGGCGGCGGAGATGTCATTATTTATAGGTTGTCGTATCAATATACAGCTGTTTATGATCCTTCAAGATATCTAATTTGTAATTGTATATTGATATGAACAATACCAGATAGATATTCTTTTCAATACAATATCAATTGATTGGTTGATGACTCAGACACTTTAGCAGCTTGCTTTCTCTTTTCTTATTTGATATCTTACAGTGTGCTCAACTTGTGCTCAATTTTTTACCACTATCAACCCAACAACCAAGTCGTGTCAATATTAGTTGAGAAAATAGAGTATATATAGTATATATTGACGCCAAGCAAAGCCAATATCAACCTCCGATTATCGAATAGCAGTATTTGCAATTTGCAGGTAAATAGTATTGCATACGCTTCGTACTTACTCACGGGCAATATTTACCGTATTAGTACGATCACAAATTATTTATGAGTAGCATAATGTTGACCAAGAGTCAATGGTATTTTTGATATCGTACATACAACATGGAAATTAAGTAGAGATTAGTATGCCCATATTGACTAATCTGTATCGATAGAGTAGCATAGGAGCAGCCAAATACTTGCTTTGGTAATTCTCTGTGTGGGTTGCCTGCTTTAATATCATATCATCTCAAAGATACACTATTGCAAGAAAACATTAACTACCTATTTATATTCTCATAACATGCAAAAGGGTGGTATGAGTTCGAATAGTTGCAGGGCTTCTAAACGTCCTCGACATGGTACTAACAATGGTGGCGATGATGACCGGCCTCTTGACCTACTTTCATTATATCAAAGTGATATCGGAGGGAGAATCTTATCTTATGCAAGTGGGGCCGATTTATGTACATTAGATATACTCAACAAACAATTCAATACATTAACTACTAATCAATGGAATATAGTAACAAAAGATAGATTTGGTATGCATAATGGTAAAGAAGGTTGGAAGGTCGGCACCTCTTTTCTACGGCCGCCTAAATTTGTGCATAACGTATCAATGTTTGGAGAAGAAGGAGATCCAGGAAGTCCACATGTTGCTGCAAATGAATCTATAGTCGTAGATGTCTCGGACATGGCAGCTAATGAAGGAATTGAAATAAGAGATGCATCAAATCTTGATAACATACGATCTATATCTTCACCAATGGAGAATTGGAAAGTTAGCGTTTGTGGTCGAGTAGGATCAGAGGTTATAGTCACCTCAAATAATGAGAAAATTTGTGCTCTATGGGGAAACTTTGCGCAGCAGATACAATTTGACACTAGAAGCAGTAGTGGAATAGAAACCATCGGTTGTGATACACATTTAATTGTTGCTCATGGCGGTAGGATTCAACTTTATGAGGTTAATAATGAGCAACACGAACTGGGGCAGGGCGATAATAATGATAATAATAACAGCGCAGAGCCACTCTCATTAAGGAAGAATATTAGGGTAGAGGAAGGTCCAAAGGATGAATATGAGGTGATGGATAGAAAACTTGCATGGGGTCCAAATAATACATACTTTGTTGCTGGCTATCCACATAAAATATGTGTCTGGAAGCTTGATGCAACAAACAATAAGATAACTTTGGTCAAGACTATCGATGTACCTAATTGGGATGTCACCAATGTTGCTTTAGCGGAAGATTATATTGTTGCATCATCAAAAAACAAGAAAGTACACATCTGGAATCGTAGAACTGGTGAAAAGATGGTGTATGGATTGCAAGGTGGCGAGACGAGGGTTGCCTTGTGTGATGTTGGAGTAGAGGACGAGCTCCCTCATGATGAAGAGATTGTTCAAACAAGCTTTTTATCATGTCATGGACATATTCTAGTAAGTACAAGTCATATTGGATGTGCAATATGTATTTGGGACATGAAGACAGGAAAGTTACTCAAGAGACACAACGAAGCAGACGAAGAAGGAGTTGTCGAAATGCTCCCTGCTGGATTTTCAGATGTTACAGATATGACTTATTTGAAGAGATTGAATGCATTCTTATGCATGGGAGACTACGAGAACATGTGGGTATTCCCTGCTAATCAAGTACAGAGTGAATCCGCCATATCTATTAGTAATCGAGTTGAAGCAGCACGTCTTGAAAGAGAGAATGCTTCAGAGTCAGGGTCAGAAAGTGACGAATCAATTTATAGTGAGTACGTTAGAAGGTATCAACCATATGCGCCATTTTGATAAGATAAGTTTACCGTGAATAAAGCAATACTCATACTTATGATCTAGGACTAGACCAGGTATACTCTGTAATTGGAGCTTTTTATTTATGATGCCGTCATCTCAAATGCAACTCCTCCGATAACCAAAGGTATACCAAGATACAGTCTAACGAAATCAAGTAATGTCAAAATCATCATCCCATGACCACAAGCAGTAGTAAACGTGTCCATAAGTGATACCGACGACGATGATATCCTGTCATCAATATACTGATCAAAGTAATAAAATCCAGGAAAGCTAACAATGAAGTATATCCCACTTGAATATAATGTGGTTTTAAATGGGTGATGACGATGATTGGTGATCCGTGTTAGTCAAAACCATTTGATAACAAACGACAATACACCGCCAGCAGAGCTCAGAATATCAAGAACACCCCACATACATTACATCACTTACTAGAATGCACTACCCCAAATATATGCAACAGTCCGATCTTCAAATGCATAATACGGAAAGCTTGATATTGTTAATGTTTCCATAAATGCAGTAAAGTAACTCAGAAATAATATAGTATAAACAAACAGCATAGTCTTCTTCCATCCCCTTGCATATGTAACATCAACATATCGTAACAACCCATTACTAATACATACATGATATGTACAAAAGTAAAAGTGTGTTGCTAGGAACATTGCAATTGGTACATTATTAAATCGATGTGATGGCATTGTATATCTTGCTTTTAATACTGAATAAAAGTAATGTGTATACCAATAATTACCAATGAATGAATATGTTAGGAGGTAGAGTGTTGCCTTTGTTGAGTATCGTTGATGCCATGGTCTATTAATGTCTGGATTTATAATGACCTTTTCTTGTTCTGCGGTTGTAGCATCACTACTACCCTGAGGATAAACAAACGGTTGCAACAACAAAGGTAATGCCAACCCACCACAAACAATCAAATAACTAAATGCAGTAAAATTTTCATAACATTGTGAAATAACGATATATCCAAAGGTTGCTATCCATACAATTGTATAATACCAATTATATATTTCATAATAATACTTAGATGGTTGTGTTTGTATCGATGGTAGTAGTATTGGTATGCTTTGAAGTAGCTTGTTTGAGTTTGGTGCATTACTAACATCGGATTGTGTATTTGATTCACAGGTGCGTTCCCCAACAACGGCGCTGCTGTTTCTTTTTCCACCTTTCCAACTTTTACAATTCGGACAGCGTTTTGCTGTGGTGTTTATCTTATTGCATTTGATACATTCCCATTCTAATTCGTTGCAACTACCTTCTTTATGTTGAGACTTTGTTTCTTGTTGTTGTATGAAATGCATACCAACGAGAATTGCAAATGCAGTTGCCAATATAATTGACATGGTTGCCTCGATGGCCTGTGATGAGTTACTAATATTGCTCATGATGTAATTGACTGTTCCTATTGACAACCATCAATTGTTACTAGGTATCGTAAATCGTATTTTCTAATAAAGAGTAATAAAGGCAAATAACAAATATGAAGGATACCATAGATGTTTAAGAGTCAACAATCATCACCTATTCTTTACATTGTCTCCATTTGTAGGTATATATTGCATAACTACTGGGATCAAGTATTGTTGGATTGGTGTTACAATCTGTTTTGAATATCTAATGGTGATGGTCCCGATAGGATACCATTTTGCACATCCGCTCTCTGCATTGATCTCTCCTATTCCTTTTTGTGTTGTTTAGTCGTCTCTTTGCTTTCAATTGCTGCAATTCTCTAGTCATGACTGCTCAACTATCATCACCCTTTCGCCCTACGGCATTAACTGGCAAGGTTGCAATTGTAACGGGTAAGTCATTTTATTATAATTTACATATGTCATTTTTTGTTAACAACTCGCGCTCATCATATCCCTTTATCTTATCCATATAGGAGGAGGCTCTGGTATTTGCTATGAAATAACCAAACAATTACTATTACACGGTTGTACTGCCGCAATCATATGTGGTCGTCGTGAAAGTTTCTTACAAAAGGCTGCAACAAATCTATCAAAAATAAGTGGAAAGACATGTCTATATAAAGTATGTGATGTTAGAAACCCGATTGCTTGTAAGGCTGTGGTCGAATATGCAACAATCCAATATGGGAAAGTCGATATACTAGTGAATGGTGCTGCGGGAAACTTCCTTGCCGAGGCTAAAAGCTTATCTCCTAAGGGCTTCAAAACAGTGATGGATATTGATGCTCAAGGAACATACAATATGTGTCATTCGGTATATCCAGCCATGTGCAGTGGAGGCGGTTGTATTATTAACATATCAATGACTCTTCATTATGGTGGTGAGTTTATACATGCATCGTCCATGTTCAATGATAGCATTCTGATATGATATGGACAAATCAACTAACAATTTTTTTTCGATATCCTTTATTAACAGCAACTTGGTATCAGGCACATGCATCTGCGGCCAAGAGTGCAATAGATTCGTTAACAAGAAGTTTAGCATTAGAATGGGGGTGTGATAAGATTAGAGTGAATGGTAGTAAGTTGTATGTGATATATGATAATTGTGATTTCTTAATTACATTCTCATCTAATACATTATCTACTTGTTTTGATATAGTTGCACCTGGGCCAATTGAAAACACCCCAGGAACAGCCAAACTAGCACCCGGCTTCACAGCAGATGATATGAAGGAAATGATGATGGAAGGTATACCTATGGGTCGTCTTGGGAAAGCGTTTGACATTGGCATGGCAGCCATCTATTTAGCATGTGATGCAAGTGGGGGATATGTTAGCGGTGATACATTGGTAGTAGATGGTGCCGAATGGTTATATAAAACACCAATGGTACCTAAAGAGATGGTTGCTGAACTATCGAGGAAGGTAGAAGCAAAGAGTAGAGCATTGCAACCGAAGATGGTTTCCAAGCTGTAAGATTGAGAGGTTCTTCATATTATCTACACTTATTGCAGTCAAGGTGAGGTTTCACTTGTATTGACGGAAGAGCAGCTAACAAGTAGCTGAATAAGATAACTTAATCATCATGAAATGAAATACGAAGTACTACTCTTAAACTTCATTTTTGCACACATGATGTGCACATCTTTCATTTTTGATCACATGATGTGTACATCTTGTTTTCACTGCCGCCGGCATCACCTACCGATGCCACTAGCTTTTGATAACTTGTAATATACTATCTTTTGACATTGTATACTCTGCTCTGATGAGCTGCTTCCACAGGAATGTACCTTTTCACCAATGACAGAATAAAAAATAATGATAAAGATACATATCTTTTTTCGAAGACGATTATGCATGCAGGGAAATTTAGAAATCAGTCAAACACAAATCAAAGTTCACCCAAAACAATCAACACAGAGCCGTGGACGGATATAAGGCGAGGAATAGAAGGTGAGGATATGATTATTGTCTTCTTTTGTTGTTTAGAGTATATCCACGGGCGGCGGCCGGCGGCGCTGTAGGGCTCTAAAAATCAAGATTCCAAGATGGTGCACCTTAAGGTTCTCATTATTTGTGGTGTTAATGATGTGTTACTTATTAAAACCTATGGCAGAAATATAATATAGCGGTGGTCCGTATTGTCTCATATTGACGGTCCAGCGGCGTATATATATTCATCGTATGGAGCGGCGATTTCTCTTGGATTTATCGGTGCTCTTCTATCGATTTCGATTTTTTTAATGGTTCACCCTGAACTGATATGAATATTACATTCGTTACTATACTCACACTACATCTCTGCCCATATACTATTACCCTAATTAAAGCATTACCTTCAGATTTATTAACAAACAACAAAATAGTCACAATAATCAAATTACTACAAAAACAAAACTATAATCATGCCTGCTAATAATAAAAAGTCAAGACTAAGGCAGAATAAGGAGAGGAGATTGAGGAGTAAGAAGGGTAGTTCCAATACTTCTAATACTACTACTGATAATACCAAAATTCACTGTCGGTATGGTATGGAGTGTCGTGATCCCAACTGTAAGTTCTTCCATCATCCAATGGCAGCCAAGGATGGTGTTACTGATGAAAAGGAATTTTACGCATTAATGAAACAAAAAGAAAAGACAGCAGCAGCATTAGCCGCCAAAGCCGAGGCAAAGAAGGAAGCAGCCAAAAAAGCCGAACGGAATGATCCAACACCATTAGTTGGTTCGAAGGAATATGCATTAATGAAACAGAGTGAGAAGGATTTCCCTCCGTTATCTACTTCTCCGGCCAAATCCTCCTCCTCGGCATCATCTACTTCGGCGTCAATTCTTCCAATTTGTACTGAAATTGGTCGACCCTCCGTTCGTCACCTTAGTACTCCTAACAGTCGTATGCCCACCGCCACCACGAAGAAGAAGTGTAGATGGGGTTCAACATGTGGAGACAAGCACTGCACCTTCCTCCACCCTGGTCAAGGTGAGTATATATTTTTTTAATTGATATATTATGATCCATGTTAAGCCATAATTGAGTTTTGCTCACATCTTGTGCACTTTTGTTATCACTCCCAGTATTTGACCCTCCAGCCGTTATTACACCCAAACAATTGAAGAGCATGGCTGATAATAAGAAAGACGATGTTGATCAACCACCATCCATGAGTTCGGTCTTATCTCAAATGATTGCCAATGCACCTCAGCCTCATTCGGTATTGCCACCAACGAATTGGACTCCCGATCGTTCTGTTCAGCCAGTGAATGATGTACTATCGGCAGAGTATGAAAGAGCCGTTAGTACTAGTACTCCTCCTGAAGCCCCCGTTTGGACTCCCGATCGTTATTCTGTTCAGCCAGTATCATCCGTGGCAGTCACTACCCCACCGTTACTGAAAATTGTATCTACAACAAATCTCGATTCAACTAATGAGAATGGTAGGCCGAGTGTTGGGCGATATTTCCATCAGTGTGAGAAGGGTATGGCCGAGTGTGTAATAGAAATGTCTCCCAAAGTTGTAGGGTGGGTAATTGGTCATGGTGGCTCTCGGATTAAAGATTTGATAAACGAATGTGGTGTCAAAACATGGCTTGATCAAGAATCAATGGCAGAATCGGAAGCACGGATTCTATATGTCGGTGGTGCACGTGGATCTGTTTTACAGGCCGTTCAAAGGATTAAAGAAATGGTATTGGAAGCTCCTCTCTCAGTAACGGCAGGGATCGACCCTGGTGATGCCATCCGTAGCCGTCCTCCTCTGTCGGCATCTGACATTACCTTACTTCAACGGATCATCATTGAAGGACGTCATATTGGTAAGGAACCGGGTACTCTCAAGTCTCATGTGGGTACCATGTTGAAACAGACTGGGCCACAGAAGTTTGAAAACAAGGCTATCCGTCAAGAGTTCATTGCCCAGGCCATTGATATGGGTGTCGTCTATGAAAGCGGGGAAGGTGGGCATACCTCCCTACACCTTAGTGAGGCATATGAAAACAATTTGACTACCAATATGTGGGGTGTCATTATTGATGCTCATCCAGTAACTGGAGAGCCACATGCCGAAGATGGAGGAGGGTTGAAAGAACCTCCCCGAGCCTCACCGACAAGTGTTCAAGCATCGGAGGCAATTCTGTACAAGCAAGTTTGGGGTGATCAAACCTATGAGGGAGCGACGGCCAATAAGTACGACCAAGGGGCTGTCTACCCGTATCCTGAAGAGTCTGGGGTTATCCCATCTCCTCCCCGAACTTCCCCGGCAAGCGCTGCTCCGTCATCATCCGAGGCAATTCTGTACAAGTCAACCACGTGGGGCAGTCAACAAGAGGAAGGTGCCGCAAATTATGGCATGTCGTCATATGACCAAGGAGTTTACATTTACTCTGAAGAATCCAAGGTTTCGACTCCACCTGGCCTAGGAGCCTCGTCCCTCGCCCCGGCAAGTGAGAAAACATTTGGAGCAATTCATGATGTTTTTGCCAAGTTGGGTGACCCCCAAGCTGCCAATGATTATGGCCTTGATAATAAGTATGGCGGTGTTAAATCTTATACACCGCTTTACAACAACAGCTCAACTTCTTCCACTTTGTTGACGCCATCTGCATTCCAAAGTTTGGAGTCAGCATTCAAGCCCATGCCTGGTGAAACGTCTTTTGGAGAAACCAAGGTGGCTGAGGAGAGTGATGAGGGATCGCCATTCTTATTTAAATATTCTTATTAGGCAGTTTAGCCTTTACATAGGAGGACGGCATCAAGTCGACAACAAATAGGTATACAATCAGTATACAATGCACAAATGCAACGGGGGGACAATTTATGAATCTGAATAGCAAGAGCAATAACACATTGAATGGTGGAAGGTGTGTGCTCAAGCTAAATCATGTATTAGATATAAATCAAAAGAGCTCGACGAGACGAGCTGAAGTCAATGTATTAGGGAATAGTCATCTTATAGGCTAATACGTTACTAAGACAGAGATTAAAGATTACCAGTCGACACTTCTTAATTTTATACAGTTCAATCCTAACTTCTTTCTTTCCCAGCCCATGTGGATGTCTCTTAAAGGCGGATAGACTATCTCACTCCACATCATATTTCATACAAATCTCCATTCTAACATTCACCGCTCCTCTACCAAGAATGAGTAATATCTTTTATCATTGACTGCGGCTGCTTTATCCCTTTGGTCACTCTTAATCTCGTCTAGATTTGCTTGATAAGAACATAAATTTTCTTAGCATTAGCATAGCTTAGTCGACTAAGTATCGTTCTTTCCGCTCCGGCTGCCTAGTAATACTTGTGTTCACCCCTGAACGCAACAGCTTCATCCCTCTGATCACTCTTAATATCATCAACATATGCTTGATAAGAACGTAATGCTATTGCATAATCATCTTTTGTTGCATGTCCATCCAAGTATAGGCTTTTGATGTTTTTCAGAGATTCAGAATCCCCACCCTTCACGGCAATCATCCAGTGCTTCAATGCCCTATCAATATTCCCTGTCTTAATCTCTATACATCCAAGGTTATTCCTTGCATCTACATCTCCTCTCATTGCTGCTAATTCAAGATAATGTATAGCCTTCTTTTCATTCATTTCCACACCTCTACCATCTTTATAAGACATTCCAATGCTGTAATACGCATCAGCATCGCCAAACTCAGCTGCCTGATGCCAAAGTTCTATTGCCTTGGCATCGTTTTGAGGTAGTCCTTCCTTACCTTTCATATAAAAACATCCAAGATTGTAAATTGCTCGAGCATCATCCATCGCTGTACGTTTCTCAAACATATTTAAGCTCTCCTCATTAGAACTCGGAGAAGAAGTTCTGCAAAAGGGACATACATCATCCTCTCGTCTCCCGGCTGCATATGCCCTTAATTGAACTGTATAGATACAGCCACTGCAAATAACTTTTCCACAACACATCATATATGTCCGTCCCGTAGATAATGTCGGCATTTTTATCATACATATCGGACAATCTTCTCGAGGAGGTGGTTGCTTGAATAACTTTTCATCATGTAATTCTTTAGCCCTCTTCTTACACTCCTTCTTATGCTGAGACCGGTGTGCAATTTGACAATTTCTACAACAATATTTGACCAATTTACACCCCGAACATGATTTGAGATCAATACTGGCCTCTTCACCCTTGCCACAATTGGCACATGATGTTATTATATTTTCTGATGTTTCGTTGTTGCTCATACTTTATATCTTTCACCGAGCTTTCCTATCTCGCTATGGTCTAGGGAAGATATCAATAAGAATTAGTATAATACTGCACGTTAATGTTATACCAAATATCAATACGCACAAATGGCACACCCAAAGCGCAGTAATATTTTAGATACAAACAAGTTGATACAAATCATAAATTGACATTGAATGGTCGGTTCAGAAAACTCAGACAGTAAACCCCCCACCCTACAAACAAATACAATAACGTATTGCTCACCTTTAGACAATATCTGCTTGAGCTTTTGAGTATTACCAGGCCAAAGAGAAGAATAAAATAGATGCACCTTGTACCGTCCCAATTACACTAAAAGACTCCCAATACGAGTAAATCAGCTTAAACGTCCAAACGGCAGTGCACCCTAAATAGCAAGAAGAGGAAGTCAAATAGAAGGTGAGTAGACTATATTATGTTAATATCTCTAGAGTGGTCCTTATCTGTAAGGGTGGTGATGGTGGTTTTGGCGGCGGTATATGGGCGTGATAAAAAGTGGTCTCATTTTTATGTGGTTGGTTCATGTGTCACCTGAACTTCAAGCTCTCGGTTGTTACACTAGTACGTATAATATACATCAGCTCACCTGTTTATACCCTCTAACTAAACTCTTAACAACTTAATACAACAGTATATCAATACTATATAAAAACAAGCAAATACAAACATGTCACTAACACCAAATGCAATCTCACAAATGTTTCGTATGGGTGGATCGGTCGATCAACCATCCTTTGCCCCAACTATTCAAGTTATACATGTTAAGAAGATTGATAATAAGGGAGGCGGAGGCGATGAACGTTTCAAGGTTAGTGTTAATGTTTTATTTATGTGTATTTATGTGTGCTGTGTATGGTTGAATGGTTAAATTTAGATTTTTAGGAGGGTGCACCGACTTATAAAAAATGATGGTGCATGTGAACCTTGGACAATTACAACCTAAAACAAGCCGTGTGATATGATTAATACCCTCCAACTTTATTTAACTCTCTTTTACCCCATTAATCAATACACTCCACCCAAACAACAAACAAACAAAACCAGGTCATTTTATCAGACGGACAACATTTCTTCAGTGGAATGTGTGCCACGCAATTAAATCATTTAGTACACAATGGTATCATCTCCCAACATTGCATCATCCGTATTACTGAATTTATCGTTAATACCATGGGTAGCGGGGCTAAAATTTGTATTATTTTGGGTGCCGAACAAGTACCCGAGAGTAATGGCGGTGGTAATCCAGGGAGTAGGATTGGTGCACCTGTGGATATTTCCAAGGTTCCTCCTTCACAGGTTAATAATAATGGTGGTATGAATAATAATAATAATGGTGGTGGTGGAATGTATGGCAATGTTCAAGCATCTGCTGGTGCCCCTAACAACAATGGAGGTGGTGCCAATCCATATGGACAGCGTACAAGTCCAGGAAGTAATCCCTACGGCAATAATAATGGCAGTGGTAATCGTTTTGGTGGTAGCAACAACAATAATGGACCAACAGTCGGTACATCCACGTCAGGTGCACCAATTACACCAATCTCGGGATTAAACATGTATTCCAACCGATGGACAATCCGTGCCAAGGTAACGACCAAGTCAGGTATACGTACCTGGTCAAATGCCAAGGGTGAAGGATCATTATTTAGTGTTGAACTACTAGACAGTTCAGGATATGATGTTAAATGTACATTCTTCAAGGAGGCTGTTGATAAATTTAACCCCTTCCTCGAAGAAGGACGTACCTACCTCTTCTCTGGTGGACGACTTAAGGTTGCCAATATGCAATATAATTCATGTAAATCACAATTTGAAATTACCTTTGATCAAAATTCCGAAATTGTATTAGATGAGAATGGCGGGGAACAGATTCAAGATTCGTATGATTTTGTGAAAATTGGTAGTTTGGAAAGTGTTGATCCACAGACATATGTGGATATTTTGGCTGTTGTTAAACATGTTGGTGAACCAAACACAATTGTTAGTAAGAAGAGTGGTAAAGAATTAATCAAGTGTGAATTGACTGTTGAGGATGATTCCGGTGCCGAAGTTCGTATGACAATGTGGGGTGATGTTGCACAGACTGCTCAGCAAAAGTTTGCCAATTCACCCATTGTGGCATTTAAACGAGCACGTGTTAGTGATTATGGTGGCCGTACATTAAGTGGTAGTGGATTTGTGATCAATCCCAATATTCCCCAAGCTCAATCGTTAAGTCAATGGTGGGCCGTGAATGGTAATAAGACTGCTACTCGTTCTCTATCATCAAGTGGTGGTAATCGTGGTCCCGTTCCATTCGATCAACGTAAGAATGTTAGTTCCATCAAGGCCGAGCAGTTGGGTTACAATGATAAGCCTGACTACCTTAGTTTCAAGGCTACCATTACCTTCCTTAAGAAGGAGAAGTCTGGTGATGACGGTGCGTGGTACACCGCCTGCGCTAACGCTGGTGATCCCTGCAAGAACATGTTCAAGGCTACTCAAACTTCTGATGGTAACTGGCACTGTGATAAGTGTCAACAGACACATCCCAACTGTGTCCGTCGATTCATCTTCTCGGGAACTGTTGCCGATGATACATGCACCTCGTGGGTGTCCGTTTTTAATGAACAGGCGGAGGTTATGTTCGGTAGTGAGGCTGAACCTGGTCTTGCTGATCGTTTATATCAGCAATTGACGGAAGAGCAGAGTGGTAAGGATTTGTATGATTCAACCTTTGCCCAGGCTACGTACTCGGATTGGATCTTGAAGTGTAAGGTGAAGCAGGAGATGGTGGGTGAGGAGCAGAGGGTTAAGACATCAATTGTTGGATTGAGCCCCGTGGATTATGTTGCCGAGAGTAGGAACTTACTTCAATCTTTGATCACTGCCTAAGAATAGGGATTGATGAAGAGAATAATGGGGAATAGGAGAATCGGGAGGGGATATGTTTTGAGAAGTGTTTTGTGTATGTATTGAAGAAGAAGAATAACAACTAAAGAATCAATAAGTAAAAGTCGGGTGTATGTTCATCATCACCCATTATCAACAATAATATCAAACAACAATGTATCAATTTATATCATCATTAGGTAATAAAGAAACTGACAACAACAAGTTTCTACACACAAGTCTTCTACATATATACTTTGAGGGGTCAAATTACTGAGCATTGAGTTTCTGGCCAAGTCCAACACTCCTACGCCAGCGAGCCTGTTCATTCTCCATGGCATTTGCCATGTAGTCGTCTTCGTGTCGAGCTTGAGGAACAAAGCCCACATTAGCTCGAATCTCTTCATCACTAATCCGGACTTGCAATGCACGAGTGAGCAGTCTACCCCACTCAAAAGAGACTGACTTGTCATCAAATATTCGATCACTTCGCTGCTGGATAGCTTGGACAACTCTTGATCGATAATCGTCATCTGATGCTAGCCTTATAGCCTTGGTCACATAATCCGAAGGACTACTTGCAATACAACAAGATCCTAAATCGGGATCTAGCTCTTCTAATGCCATTGACTTGATGAATACGGCAGCCATTCTGCCTCGCAGATATGCCTGCGGATATGTCACAAGTGGTACGCCTGCATTGATAACATCAGATGCCGTCTTACTCCCTCCAAATGGAAAGGGATGAAGAACGACAGATGCTTTCTGAATTAGATCAAGAACTTCATCACTCTTGACACGAGGAAGAAAGTGAATACGGTCATATGCTTTGTTCATTGCAGGACAACTAATGGCCTCATTGCCACATAGTCGTTCCTTGAGGCTGGTCTGTAACCTCTGCTGCAAAGTATCAGTTTGTTTCGAGTGTCGACTTGCTTGGAGGACTAGATGAGCAAGTGGATCTGCAACTAGTATGTCGATCAACACATGATCAAAGGACGGTTGCATCTTCTGAATCGACTGAAAACACATATAGATGTGAGAGTCTTGGTGCTGAAGATGAGCCATCTGTTCAAGGGATGTTTGGTTGGACAGCAAGACTGCCGCATCGCCTGCAGCCATCAATGAATCTTGTTTTAATTCATTACTTGTCCTGGGAAACGATATTGCTTGGCCATCAAACAAAACAACTTGCTCAGAATAATGATCATCTACTAATTGTGTTCGAAATGGATGCTCCTGAAAAGTATTCAGTGACCAATGATAGTTAGAGAAGAAGAGGAGAACAATCAACTGCAGTGCATCATCTGATATACAACAACTTACCAACATATCACCAGACACGAAATAATCAAATGAAGGGATTCCAGAAGTGACAGGAGCGCCCATTACAAGTATTTGTATATCAGCAAAGCGTTGATATGACAAGAAGTAGGTCGGAGCAGAGTTGAGGCTCTCGCAATACACTAAGGCATCTAGCTCTAATGATTTGACAATACCACTAGCTTGGAATTCGTTGTAGCCCACTTCATAAACACCAAGTGCATTCAAATAGAAGTCCTCTGTCAATGGCTTGGAGCCAATGCTTACAACATAAAAGTCAAACAAGTTCTGGAGTGATTTCATTATATCAAGGACCAACAATCCATGAGGTTCATCAGCACCCATTTGACCGGAGACGAATGCAATTCGTTTCTTCCATCGGGGTGCACTTTCATCTTTCTTGACTAGATGATCAGCTACCTCGAATAATGAGTCGGGACAGAGCACTGTAAACATATCAGCAACAGCCTCGTTCAATGGCTTATCATGCCAACCTTTATAATGGGCGTAGAAGTGGGGAAGTTGTATTTGGTTCGTCCAATCACTTAGTGTTCCACTCAATGGTGGTATTCGTCTAATGTCTTCAATGGTTGATATTCCAGTCGATGTTCGGAACAAATCATTACCTCCACCAAGCCACTCTGATCCTCCGTGGGTTGCAAGGGTAGTAATATCGTTAATCATATGCTGGAGGTTGATATGAGTATAATCAGACTCTTCCAGTGAAGATGAAACTGAAGGAATTACAAAGGCTCTTCGAACTAACAATCCAACGGCATCACCAGCCAATCCCAGCTTCATATTAACCCAAAATCCTTTAATGAATGCATCGGCAGCACCCTCGTCATCACCAATCTTGTACAAATGACCACCCAAGTTTGCATAGACTTTCTCAAGCATGTTCTCGTCGCCAATCTCGACAGCACGGGTCAAGTAGTATGTTGCCGCAGTACTATTCTGACCGGCAGTGAATTCAAGTGCACCCAAGTTATTCAATGCGTTGACACAGTTGTTCTTCTGTATTGTAGGAGAATCTTTACGACAAGGCGTACCAACTTCCATTGCTAATCTATCAACTGGTACTTCATCACCGTAGGCACCTCCCACCTCCTTTAGGTATTGTTGAAAGTACTCTCGAGCACTATCAAGATCACCACCTTTTAGTTTGAGGACACCTAGATTAACCAAAACGTATGCGTAATCGGGGTTTGTACTTCGAATATGATTATATAAATCCATAGTGGCTGGATGGTGATTATTATGGAGACATACCGCTAATCTCATCTGGTCAATATGATCACTATCCTCCTTTTCAAGAGCCTTTACTTCGTCGGTACATAATCCTGTTTGTAAATTCAAGTTTAAAGAGGAGGCTCCGGTAACCAATGACGAGATTAACAATACTAACAAACAAAACGAATTCATATTTAGTTATTGGTGTTTATTGGTAGTGCTGTTGTAATATTATACCGCCAATGCTATAAAAACAAATTGTTTACTGGTTAGCTTATTAAATGCGGTAGTATAATTGTGAAGAATGAAGGGTACTGTTTTTACCTACGTAGGAAAGTACAAAATGAAAATGGATAATCGTATCACCTACTCAACAAATTATAAAGGTGGTTGTTGGTTGTTGCAAGAGACTGGCAATAAGGAGACACAAGTTGTACCAGGCTGTCAAGTCGTATCACCAAAACAGAGACGTACATAACTTTTCTTCATTCCAATGGCATTAGAGACCGCCATTGAGGAGACGCAGAGTGTTTTGCAGCCTTTGTTTGTCAAACCAAAGCTATCAAAGAAGCTATTGACAAAGCCGCCGTTCAGGTGAGTTCTCTGTCGTGCACATTTCCTTTACTACTTTATACTTACACGACTTGTGTGATCGCCATCTAACACCATCAACTCTGCACACTACAGATTCATTCACGATATAGTTGTTGCAACTCTCAAGTCGACGGGGTTCCCCAATGGTTATTTTACATTGGACGAGTTAGACTCTTCCAACTACAAGGATGGCAAGACTGCAAAGATTGCCTTTCTAAACAAATTAATTTCGTTGGTCAACGTAGGCAATGCTTCAGCTATAGATGTATCACCTGCAAAGATTGTGTCGGGGTTAGAATCACTCAATACAAACTTATTACTCACTACCTTTGGCAAGCTTGCCATTGATAAGAGCATAGATCACAATGCTTTGATTCAACACTGTTTAGCTGGCAAGGGTATTGATGACTTTCAACGTGACAAGTCTGGAGAAGATGTGGCAGCTGCAGCTAAAGAGACAGCGGCAAGTATCCAAGACAATAGTGCAACTCTTATCCCATCTGACGAGGATACAAATGAAGTGGCTGTAAAGAGAACCAAAGTTATAATCCCTGATACAATCATGGAACAACTCAAGGCTTGTAATGAGGATATTGAACAAACAAGGGAAATGATATCCAAGATAGTTACAAAACCCAAGTGCTCGGACAAGCTATTAAGCAAACCACCCTTCAGGTTTATCCATGATTTACTTGTGGGCATTGGAAAAGCTACAGAGTTTGATTTGGGCATGATCTTTAGGTGAGTATATGGTTGTCTGTAATCTGCGCAAATCTTCTCTCCTCTTTCTACATGCCTTTGTTCTCTTTGTGTACTTATGTACCTTTAGTGAGGATGAGTTGATCTCGTCTAATGTTAAGGACAAACAACCAAAACTTCAGTTCCTAGGGAAGCTAGTCGACTTCTTAGAAGGGAAGCTCGACATGAAATTCAATGTTAAGCCAGCAAAGATTATCTCTGGCCTCGAGCCTGAACGTACTAGATATCTTCTCCAACTCTTTACTGTCGTGGCAACCTCCAAGTGTCTTACACCTACAGTGGAAGTGAAGACTGAAGAAGATGCTACCAAACCTGAACTACAGATTGAGGAACCTGATAAAGTAGATGTTAAGGAGAAAGAGGTGCACACTGAATCAACTGACGACAAAAGCGACACGCTTGCTGCTGATACCCTCCCACCATCAGCTGTTGAGATTCAATGTAAATCATCTCTTGTGTCCAGGCCAGCAACTTCACATGGTAGTAGACAACCATCATCAATTCTAAGAGAGAGAAAAGATAAGCCAACCAATGTAGTTCGACCTGCTACTGCTATGATCAGTGGCAAGGACAGAAAAGCTGCAAAGAGTATCGATGAGAAGGAAGCAAAAGCTAATGACGACTTGGGTATCTTCCAAAAGGTTGCTGAAAAACAAAAGATCAAGTCAAGTGAGGAGACAGAAGCAATCGAGTTAGAAGGATCTAGTGTTGAGACACAGATGAATCAAATTCCAAATACTATACCTTTGCCTACCAAATTATCAGATGTTGACTTTGAGTCTTTGGCTAATGCTATTGAGAGTATTGCACAATCCACGGCTCCCCTGGGAACAGTTATTGATGCTATTGTTGAGGATATTGAAACAATGATAAAGGAACAGAAGTCCGGAGGTGATAAGGATTTGCAAGTCAAACTAAATAACTTGACAGAGACTCTAGAGAAACAATTGACCGAGATGAAATCACTCGAGGAGAGTCTAATAAGAAATACCGATATTCGAAAGAAGCACGAAGAGAGTATAGATACTTGGATCAAATCACATTAAGAAGAAGAGAGTGAACCGTTGGGGTTATGAGATACCATTGTTGACTCGAGGTAGTGCACATATAAATCGTCTTTCTTTGGACGTGTCTTCGATCAAATTCAAACACCAGGAACAGTCCTGTGAAACCCATTCAAACTACTAACTCTACAACTGATAGCATTTATTATTTGCAAGTTAATTCAAGTCTACGCCTACCACATATTAGATAACATTCGTCATCCTTTCTTCTCATCCATACACTACAATATGATGCCACCCATTCTCTTACCTCTCCTTCTATTATCGGTCACTATATCTGCACGTGAGTTACCCTCGTCCACACGGGTCCGAAACAATAACAACAATGCAAGTCGAGACCTGATCGAGACAGAAGAGATCAAGGTTGACCAAGAACCTTGCAGTAGTATGAGTATGATCATGTCTACCCTAGCTATTGAAGAAGAGAAACAAGATAATGATGGATACATTCAAGCTTGGCCATCTCCTTTCGACTTCGAGAAGTTGGAAACATTATCACCTACTCCATCGTCCAGTGTAAGTTTTCTATATAATTGTATTGTATATACCATATGATTGAGCTCTGTACTCACAATATACTACCATAAATACACGTCACGAACATAGGGCGATGCTCTTGCTAGTATCTTTATCTACAGTGATGAAGATGAAGCTGGTGATATTCTTGATAGGATTGAAGACAGCATCAGTGTCGGCGGTGGCTACACTACCTCGTCCTCTCCAAATGGTCACAGTCAACATCATGTACATGATACAAAGGCCGGCAAAGGAAGTAAGAGTAGCAAATCCAGTAAGAGCTCGAAACATTCCAAGCATTCATTTAGTATCCAAGAGACGACTCAAAGTGGAGTAGATTACAATGGATACGCCTCGGCTACGATGCAGTATAACTTTGCTGCACTTGTAAACTCTTCTTCTCGTACCACTGGATATGTATTGTCAAAGTCAAGTGTTGTTACTGTGGCTGTGTTGTTGTTTTCGACCTATCTTGTGCACTAAAATTAATGGATGTGGAATATATGAATTGGCTCAGTGTCGTGTGTCGGTTTGGCTGTTGTATATCAGAGTCCTTTGAGATTATGATATTATTAAGTTCCTGTGTATCTCACTAAAACTAATAAGTACAGGTGTATCTCATTACAAGACAATCACTAGAAGTACTAGAAGCACAATCTCTCATCTCAGTCTCAATCTCAGGCCTAGACTCAGAGACTAAGACTAAGACCCTCGGTACTATCTATTTAACTCTCAACGTCTTCGTCTCCGACAAGTTTATGCTATACCATTTCTATACTCTATCAATATCAAAACTCTGAGTATAAGACGCAACATATCCGTTCCCTTAAATGACCCCATTGTGAGACCTAAGCAATAATTAGTGTAAGCCCTTCTGTCTCTGTGTCGCATCTCGAATTGAGCAGCCCTCATTTTTTTTTCCTACATACGATCGATGATCGATCTATCCACTTGAAAGCGCTCAGCCTTGTCAATAGACTCCATGTTGTAGAAGTTTGATAGGGTAGCAGTCGAATCAACGAAGTACCTGTAGAATTATAGAGGCTAGGCGAGGAAATCAAGTCCTCGTGAAAGTTGAAATTGATTAACTCATTGCAATTCAAGCATATCATATCAATATCATATAGCACAAAATCTCAATACATATATAATGACATCAGATCAAATGCACTATGCAACCTACGGACGTTCTCGTTATCGTCGTAAGAATAATATTAATACTAGAGCTACATCATATGAGAAGTCAGCTGACCGTCGTCGGGTAGCATCAAAGCAGAGTACTACTGCAACCGTGGCCGATGTCGAGAAGAAGAAGAATAGAAATCGAAAAGAAATGATGACAACAAGTTGGGGACAACATATTAGTGTAGCAAAGGATGATGATTCACCTACAGCAGTCGTTACCGATGATGCTGACAATAATAATAGTAGTAGGGAGCGTAGTAGACATCGATCTACCTCACCTGCAACGGTATCATCCAGTCTACGAGATTCATATGTCTCGTCGTCGTCGTCGTCGACAACTCCCACCCTTCAATCAACATCGTGCAGTGGTTGTAGTGGTAGTAATCAGTCATCATCTTATAGTGACTCTGGTTCCTCTGTTTATTCAAAAGATGATGCTAGTGTATACAGTGGTAATAATAGCAGCGACGAAGATGACTCATACTCATCTCAATCATATCATACCTCACCAACCATCGATCAGGATACCAATGTCACTTCATCATCGTACTCTGCATCAATCGGTTATAAACGAAGTCTAACATGGAATGGTAAAACGTTTCATCCACACAACACTAATAATGATAATCGAGTATCATCATCATTTGTTCACAAATCAAATCATAATAATGAGTTGAACAATAGTAATAGTAGAGAAAATAGTGGGAGGACAATTGCTGCTAAGAAATGGTTAGGATTTGATATGATTAGTAAGAAGAAGAATATTATTGCAAAGAAAAAGAAGTTTAGCTTTGGTAGCAGTAAACACAGTGGTAGTGATGAAGATGATGTTTATGATGAGAATAATGAAGAAGATGGAAGTTTTGAAAGTGGAGAAGGTAGCATCTACAATGAAGATGAAGAGAGTATCCACAGCAGTGATGACGAAAGTCAAGAGATCAGCTACTCTACCGGCAGTGATGATGAAAGTAGCATCGGTAGTAACATCTCCACAACACAATATGAAAGTAAACCATCCTTCCTCCGTTCTAGTATGAAAAAGATTGGAACAACAAGTAATCAATGTAAGAAAGTATTATCCAATGTTAAGATACCAATAATGTTAATTAGTGGTTCATCTTGTAAGAAGATGATGATGAAGAAACAGAGTCTGTTACATGATAGTTATGAAGGTAGTGGTTTTAATGATGATGAAATGAATCTATCCAATTATTTATCAAAGACAAGGAAAAGTCTTGAGCAACATCAATCTACTAGAGCACCTAATGATGATGGATATACGGATGGTTCAATGACATATTGTTCATCATCGGATGGTAGGATATCGTATGACGTTGAGGATGGAGGAGAGGACGAAGAAGAAGATGGTAGTTCAAGGGAGGACAATGGGGTATGTTCAGGTAGTGAACGCCAGATTAATGAAGAACAAGTTGAAGATGGAGATTTAGTGGATGAGATTAAGAATGATGATGATGCGGATGATAGCAGTAGTATGATCCAGCAGAAGTTAAGTATTGAAGAAGAGTGTATCATTGAAGAGTTGCTACATGAGAATGAACGTCTTTGTAAGTCCTTTGCAATCCTTTGCTTTTACTTGCTCATGACTCTATATACTAACTGCTCACATTACTTGGTATCTCTCTTTCTGTTTTGTCTACACAGACAAGAAGATTGCCATGCTGCTATCTGAACGTGAAGAGCGTGCCTCTGGTACGAATACTCAAGAGATTGTACAAAGCTCAACAAGTAATACTCTAGTGGAGAAAGAGGATGACAAGGCCCCTACAGAGGAAGATAATGATGACAAGCAGGCTCTGGTGCTTGAAGATACTGACAAGGACAAGGACGAAGAAGACAGTCAAGTTAACCTCCTCACTTCTGACGAGAATGATACCTCAAGTACACGTCTGCTAACAGATGAACATGTGGCTGATTCACATACCAAATGTCTTGATGAGATTGCTACATTGATCAATGGCATTGGTATATTGCCATCTTCCTCGTCAACATGTGTATCAATGAACACCAAGGCTAAAGATATCATTAAAGAGCAGAAGGATACCATGGGAGACGAGATACTCAAACTTGTGTCCAAGATCTTGAGTCAACGTGTGATAGGAGTTTCACCTGCTCCTCCTCAAAGCACAATCGATCCTCCACAAGTTCATGACGTGAATGATAGCAAGGTTGACCCACCACCATCTGAAGGAAAATGTGAAGATGTGAAGACCTCTCCTCCAAGACGTTCAAGCTCTGACTGTAGCGTTGCAAGTGTCGTATCTCCTGAAGATAGGAGCATCTCTTCTGCTTCTACTCCGTACATTGTTAGTAAGATGATCAATGAAATGTCTTCCAACAGCCTGTTTGATAGCTCACCATCAATGTATCAAGAATCATCCAAATCCAAACGCCGGCAACGAAAGTTTGACTTCGAGGACTCTGAATCAACTCTTGAGATTGTATATGAGTACTATTCAGACTGGAGTAGTGATGAGAGCCGTGGAACGTCGTCATCGTCATCATACCAGCGAAGCAGATATACATCAGCCAGTGAGCATGTCGATATGCCACCACGAGGATATCATAGATACTCTCCAAGTCCAAGTCGAAGCAGACACCGTTCATGTAGTAGTCGTAGTGCTTCCAAGTCAAGGTGTTCTTCAAGTAGATATGGTGGTAGTAGATCTAGGAGGTCTTCTTCGAGCAAGAGTAGTACACCAAAGAAGTTGAAGAGCTCTTCTTATTCAAACCACAAACGAAGTACACCCAAGTCAAGATCTAGCTCAAGCAAAAAGGGTAGTAGCCGTGGCAAACGATATGGATCCAAGCCAGGTTCTTCAAGTAAGGATCGTCGTAGCTACTCACCGCCTACCCAGACAGTTGACATCGAGAACAACAAGTCAACAGATGCCAAGAACGAGAAGCAAGATACCGTGAAAGCTGAAGAAGAGCAAGATACTTTGCCACAAACTACTCAGGGTCATACTACTCCTTCAGGAGACGAAAGACCAAGTACGAAAGAAGAAGATAATGTGGTAGAAGTTGCCAAAAGAGTTTACAAG
>Ga0214478_100069_pt1 | contig 47557 bp, 32 predicted proteins | sample M1_20Mar14CPVII9_2_FD_178001 | JGI IMG/M metagenome (GOLD analysis project Ga0214478, IMG submission 178001) | Marine eukaryotic communities from Monterey Bay, California, United States - M1_20Mar14CPVII9sort6BwellD7 | ecosystem: Environmental > Aquatic > Marine > Unclassified | place: USA... | reverse complement strand
CCTTCTCCTTCCTCTGCATTATTCATTGCAGATAATACACCAGATTGATATTCACTCTCTTTTAAATGCACGGCAGCTTCGGATAATTGATTATTATATGATATTTTACCACCCTCTCCTTTGTTTTCATATTGTTGTTTCTTCTTATCAGTAGCTGATTTAGTAGGTACCTGTTTATCTAAATTGTTTAAGAGTTCAAGCATGTAGGCACCTCCATCATCTTCTTCTCCTTCATCGGAGTCATCGTCGTCTGATCCACTGCCGCCGGCCCAATCATTCTCATCGCTATCACTTTCATCATCTGATTCATCATCATCGATATCGCTCTCATCACTACTGCTATTGAGTGATCTCTTAGCCTTCATCTTCTTATCACCATCATTCTTATTTTTCTTTTTCTTACCCCTATTATTAGATAGGAAGAATTCACCATACATTAATTCATCATCTGAATTGAATGCCTCATCTTCATCAATCTCCTCATCATCTGAGGAATTTACCTCATAGCTATTGTTCAACATTTCATTCTCATCATCTAAACGTGCCATGGTTGGATAGTTATAATTTGTGCATAAGATTGCAAATATGTAGAATAGAGGGAGCTCTACTTAAAAGTAGATTTAAGTATCGATCAACACCTATAAAGGTAAAGCGGTGCAATACTAATCGAAAGAGCGTTATAAACTGAGTTTAGTGATTGCAATGAAGTATATCTAATGGCCTTCAATCGATACTACTCGACCTCCGCTTAGTAGTGGTGAGGAGTGAAAAAATGAAGTAAGAAAAATAAAAAAATGACTGGACGGCAGGAAATGTCCAAACACTAAGTAGCTTTACGGTAAGCAATAAGATGGCCGCTCAACATCCACCAGCCTCATCTGGAGCGTCTCCTTATACTCATGTACAATTTGAAACTACAATTGGTTCGTTTGTTATAGAATTATATCACAGGTAAGTTACTCACTACTCACAAGTTGTTAACACACATACTTCATGATTTGCAAAATTGTAACTTATGAACGATATTTTTATTATAATATCATATATCCTATTCATATTATATAGACATACACCAAGAACATGTTACAATATTGCTGCATTAGCAGAAGCAGGTTATTATAATAACACTATATTTCACAGGTGAGTATTGAAATAATAGGTAATGTGCTTATCACATGTGTATGTTGCAATAGATTGTAATATATAAGAAGAGAAATCATCAATTGGCAGTGTATGCGCGCTTGTTGTATTTATATTATTGCAATGAATAAAGAGATGTACTAACAACAATTCTATGCTTTTCATACATCGGTACTTATATAATACAATACTTTTTTCAGAATCATTAAAGATTTTATGATACAATGTGGAGATCCAACTGGGACAGGTCGAGGTGGCGAGAGTGTGTATGGAGGCAAGTTCGAAGATGAGATAACAAAGAATTTAAAGCATGTTGGTGCTGGAGTTGTATCGATGGCTAATAGGTGAGTTTTGTGTCGATCATTACAGAATACATGTACCGATGTCTTTTAATACTAAACGTACATTCATCTGTAGCGGACCAAATACAAATGGATCACAATTCTTCATAACACTTAAACCATGTCCGTGGCTCGATTCGAAACATACAATTTTTGGTAGGATATATTCAGGTATGGGAGTTATTCAACGGCTGGGATTAGTTGCAGTTGATGGAAATGATAAACCCAAGAGTGATGTTAAGATCCATCGTGCATTTGCTACTAGAGGTCCACCTGATCAATATACAGGTATGGCTGGTGGACAACAACAGCTTAAGCAACTTACAGCTTGAATGATGAAATGAGAAGAAATGATAATGGAAAGTAACATCTTGCACAACTTACAACTGAAATGAGAATGGAATGATTTGTAAACAAAGTAGGGTTATGATAAGTCGTTGCAAATAGTAGAACTTCATCACATTTCCTTTAGTCATTTATCTATAACAGAGCATATATTACTCATACAGCTAGTTCTACTTAAGTGCTCTCAAGCCGCCCATCTCACATCTCACTCAGGTATGACTTGCTCATTTTTTGGGGTAGGATTTTCTAGGATACCGCCACCCTCAACTCTTCGGCTCATAAGTTAAATATAGAGTTACTTTGTGTTGGAAGCTGAGGAAACAACATTTAAATAGAATACAATGGTAAGGATATGCCGCAGAGATCAATATAAGAGTTGTCAGTGTGTTTTTAATTGTAAGCAATGAGTGGTCGGTGGAGGAAAGTCTACCTCCTTTGATAGTTGATCACTATTTTTTAATGGATGGAAATTTTCATGCACCAGAGATAATACGATATACATAATATATATCTAACAAATACATTTCACATGCTCTATATACTTATAGGAGGCTGGTAAATTAGTAGCCGTTATCGGTGATGAGGTAAGTTAATTGTTATTTTTTCTTTTCATATTGCAACACATACAAACTCAACTCCAACAACTTATATCAAATTAGGACACTGTAACGGGCTTTCTTCTAGCAGGGGTTGGTCACCGAACAGCGGATTCATGTAACTTCCTAACAGTAAAGCAAGATACAAATATTGATGTTATTGAGAGTACATTAAAGGCATTTACTCAACGTGATGATATTGGAATTATTTTAATCAATCAACATATAGCAAATAATTTGCGTCACATTTTGAAGGATTATAAACAAACAATACCCACAATCTTAGAAATTCCAAGTAAGGAACATCCGTATGATCCGGAGCAAGATTTTATCATGCAGCGTGTGCAAATGTTCTTAGGGGGTGGCGCCTAAGTGGCAGTGTGTGTAGTAGTAAAAGTGAAGTAGTAATATTTTGAGATAATGGAATCAATTTGAGATAATTGAAGGGTAGAGAATGGAACCACCGTTCTATTGTTTTCAGAGCTGGGAGAAACTGCACAATCAATCTTTCAACATAGTATAATGTTATTGGATTAGAGAGTAGATAGAGTGGAACTGCGAATAATAAGGTCCAAGTTTATATGTTTATCTTGATAGCTGATAATCTCCTATTTGTAGTTGGTGCCCAACAGAATCACTCTTATTTCACAACCAGGAAGGATTGGATATCCCTAACAAAAGTATTAAAGTCATTCTTGAATTGCACCCTGACTATTCTTCCTTCACGACCATCTATGGCTACCTTGGCAAGCATTTCTGGTTGAATTAATTTTTCAAAGGCTGCATGTAATCGGCGTTGTTTATCCTCCGACCCTAGCTGTTGTGAAATAGAATTAACCAGCCCTATAAACTTTTGAACATCAATAGCAGCCAAAGGAAGTAACGCCGCACCAGCAGGCTCGAGCCGATCCCAAATGATTGGTTGAAATACAACCTCTTGTATTAAACGGCCAGTGCAGTTATCAAATATATCACCCTTTGTTGATAGGTGAGCAGCAAGTGCATTAGATTTGAGATGTTCTCTAGCAAGTGCTGCTATGCCTTGCAATGAACTCTTTGATACAATCGGATCCGAGTGGCTCATACCAAAGAGGAGAGATTCCAACAACGAATTGAATAGTTCAAACGGGAGGGCACATAACTTTTCGGGGTATGTTTCTACCATGAACTGATGGTGATGAATACAAGGGACAGAGATAAGTGAGATATGATCATGTTGAAAGTATAGGAAAGAAAAACAGAGGATCCCTCAGCTAAAGTTTGTTTGTACACAAGTAACGTCGAATCAACACAAAGTGTCAGACCGCCCGACGGAATTGTCATCATTAGGATTCTTCTTCTCTCTCAATATAACAATGAAACTTACCCCTACCAAGGAGAAGTAATGTTGACACAATGTGGGAAAATGAAGTAGCCCTTGTGTCATCAGGGGTAATATTTGTTGTAATCCAAAGAAGATGACATCTGTGATTTGGCTCGTGTCCACCCCCTTGGATGAAGGTGACGCGGTATTACATAGATTGGTAAAGTCCTTCGTACCGAGATGAATCAACAACTGAATAGCAGACATTACATCGTTGTACTGTTGTTCTTCCTCGAACTCTTCTTCAATAGCCTCGGACCTTTTTGTTACTACACGATTCTTGCAGTGATGTTCCGAGTAATGCTTTAATAGTCTAGCCGATGTCGCGAAGAGTTCAATACATTGTTCTCGTGTTAACATTGAAATGTATTGCTCGGCATAATCTCTGAACATCTTCAGGAGGCCTTCACATATCGTGAGGTCCTCGGCATAGTACGTCATTAAACCCGACAAATGTGGTAACAAAGGAGTGATAAAATGAGGTATCCGTTCAGGCTCAGACATTTCACATGCCAAAACAACGCCACCGTAGAGTAGGATTGATAAACAAGCCGATTCTTGAACATTGATATCTTTGGCACTGACTCGCTTGTTGCTACATGTATTGATGAAATAAGTTATGCATAGTGAGTTTGATATCATCAAACACATATCGAATATTAAACCACAATATGACTCACGCTAGGGCTTGCACCAGAGATGTAAACGGAGCTTTGACGGCCTCTAGACATGCATTGAGCATGGCAGTCGACTTATCATCTTCCATTGAGCTACATGCGACGACCAAACAGGTCAAGACCCTTGCTCTATCGACGTATGGAAGACGTTGATAGCCTCTCACAGCGTCAATTGACAAATCTCCACTAACAGCACTCATGACTGTTGATATCTCTTCCTGGGAGGCATTATGTCTCAGCGATGCGCATACTGAATGTAATGCAGCTGTCTTTTCAAACGAGGGAGAGTTGACCATCATACTACGAACGAACGGACCCTTCTTTGCTAGTGCAAGCAGTAATGATGTTGATTCATCTTGCACCTCCTTCTCTTGAGGCCAATGGCAGAAGTACAGAAGGCAGAGAGTAGTACAAAAAGATATTGTTGGTTGTGCCGTCTCAGGTGTAGAGTATGCAGATAGAATTCCACCTGCTTGATTTTCTCGGTATTCCTCTGAGGATGGAAGGATATATGACGGTGCCCATCGACGGAAGAACCAAAGCAAAGTCTTTGCCAGTAGTGGAGAAAGACGTGAATCTGCAGGATGTGACGCCACCTTCATAGCTTGAGCTTCTGATACAGACTTGAGCAAATCAACTAAACTTGCTATTGATGCGGTGCAGGACTCGCCATCTGCACCACGATTAGGTTGACAGGCATTTATGATAGATTCTGGAATAGCAGGAGTCTCACCAACACAATCATCGGTGAGTAAATGACCAGCACATATCAGTAACATCCTTGCCTCCTCTAAAAGTGCAGCCATGTCTGGTGTCATATCACCTCCGGATCCTGCACCTTCAAACAAAGCTAGAAGCCTCGGCATGCACTGTTGGAACATACCAGACAGTGTTGACATGGATGCCAAGACATTTAACCGTCCAAGACTTGCAGCTGATGTCATCTCTTCTTCCAATCCAAAGGCTGAAATAAATTCTCGAATTTCATCTAAATCCGCACCCTCTCTTGTCATGAAATGTTCTTCCAAACATGACATTTGTATTCGACACAAACAGTATGGTCCATAGAGTGGTGATAGCATACTTGCCAATGCCTGAGATGCAGCCACGGCCTCTTGTCCACCGGTACCACTAACAAGCCAATAATCATCGGCCATTGCATCACTGCATTGCAATATCTGTCCCACGGCATCATTCCTCAAATCGACGCCCTCCATACACTCTACATCACCCTCGACACGTTTACATTCGGCTAGACTTGACTCCAATAACCATTTACCCATGGTACACAAGGCCGATAAGTACCGAGGAAATGATGGCAGTTGACTTAGTATCTTGATGTTAAAATTGGTAGTCAAACGAGATAGTATAGTAGTCAAATCAACAATCTCAGCACTGAGTAAGTCACCGGCCACTGACCCTTCTTGTAGTTGTCCATGTTGCTGTTGTTCAGTTAAGATTGTTTCCAAAACATTTAAACATCCATCAATAATAAATCCAGCATATGCACCACGTTCTGATTCATTAGTAAAGATTGGTCCACCCGCGATGGATGACAAAAGTAGTAATAACTGACGTAATAAGTGTGCCATATTACCCCGCTTTGTAATCAAACTACTACTATTCAAGGAGGTATCATTCCGTCCAATACGTATAGCCGAATAGACATTAATCATGGCACCTAAGAATTCAGGATTAATCAACACCTCTCTCCATCGTTGTGGAGGTCTCAACAACACACTATTACTACCTCGATTCTTATTACCATTTGCAAAATCCCATTTACTCGATCCGGCACCAAATTCCCATGATAATACATCACACGTAACATTAATAATTGATGCTCCCAACTCCAATATTGATTCATCAACATTATTATTATTATTATTGTTCAGTATATAACCAACCAAACTTGACAAGGCACTCATACTACTATGCAATGTTAAATCTAATCCACTCTTTTTCACATTGACACTAATCTCGTAATCATCTGATCCGCTTTCGAATAAATGGAATGTATGTCTATGAAATTCTAGTGGTAGATTATATCGTGCTGAGGAGGAATTACCACCCGTGAATTCACCTACTAGGAGTGATAGGAAGGATGCTGTCATGGTGGCTGTGTATTGACATTGCTGTTGTAAGTTTGCAGACTGCTGCTGCTGCTGCTGCTGTTGTTGATCAAAGGGAGAGGATAGTAATGTATTCAAATAACCAAATAATAATTGAATCTCATCTCCTCCACTATTTGAATCAAACATTGTTGGTATACCTGTCATTAGTGATATCAAGTATGCCTGTTGATCATCTTTAGTAGCAGCATTGGTAGGAGAAGTTGAACAGCCAAGTGTAGACCAACCGCGTTTCCAAAATGCCGAACAACAACTCAAACATGCCATTGCAACAGTTCGGGGTAGTTGTATAATACGATTCTCACTATTAATTAGACCCAGCCCAACTGCAAGTAACATATTCCGTACAGTAGTTTTGAATGATGTTGTATACTCCTCCCATTTGTATAATATAACATGACGTAATCCGGTAACACAGTGAAATAATAATTGTTCTTCATCATTTGACAGTGGTGTCATTGCAATACTATTATTGTCACCACTATTTGATAAAAACCCATGAGCATACAACACCTCCAAAATAACTCGTATAAATAAATATTGTTCATCACCGGTATTACGGATATGTTCTAATGATGCATGTAATATAGTTATTGGATTAGATGGTCCTCCGGGCGGTGGTTGCCAGTTTGGTGGTGGTGTTGATAGGATGTGACGTAATTCATTTGTTGACGCTTCCATGTTTTGTACCTATAATAATTTGATGTGTATGAGTAAGTTGTGTTACTAAGATCAAGTTGTGATATATTCCAGACCACTTTTTCTACCATCCACACAAATCGAACAGTGATATATAAAGTAGTAGTTGATATACGTGAGTTATTCGACAATAGAACTAGTGAATTGAAGTCGATAAAGCAATACTAGCCTGTACTCTCAAACAACACTTCCATTTGCAGGTTTATTTGGATGCCCTTTAGGATGCCCTTTGCCCTTCTGTTCTAAACTTACGAGAGTGGTCATGTAGTTGGGTTAGGATACGTACGAGTATAACGAGAGAGAGCAGGTGTCTCTAGAGAGCTATGTAATAGGCTTGCGGAGTAGATTCATAACAATAGCATTGGTGGTTATTGCAATAGGTAGCCCACAAAAACTTTATACTCTCATAATTTTCATATGTACCAACTATGTATTGATATCTAGTGAATATATTGGAATAGATAGAAATATGAGTAGTGATACCGAAGAATATAATGATAATCGGCTCTGTGGTGGTGGTGGCGGCGGTAGTAATAGCGGGTTGATATCGAGCAAAAAAGAGTGCACATCATGTGAGCAAAATAATATTGATAACATTACCGAAGATTTCAACAGTATGGCTTTACTGAATGATATGACTAAGTGTGCAAATTGTGGTAAGGATGATGCCAACAATATTTGCAACAAATGTAAACAAGTGAAATATTGCAATGCTATATGTAAAAAGGTACACAAGAAGAAGCATAAGAAAGAATGCGATGAGCTTATCAGACTTGCTGCTGAGCATGCCGCTATGCTATATGAGGAAGAACTATTCAAACAACCTCCGCCGGACGATTGTCCAATTTGTTTCTTACGGTTGCCTTATCTACCCACGGGAAGTGCGTATATGTCATGCTGTGGAAAAGTTATTTGCAGTGGGTGTTGCCATGCACCAGTTTATGATAACCAAGGCAATGAAGTTGATGAGTACAAGTGTCCATTTTGCAGAAGACCAGAGCCAGAATCAGAAGAGGAGATGATTGAAAGGGAAAAGAAACGAATAGAGGCAGGTGATCCCATTGCAATAGGGAAGCAAGGAAGGTACTATGCTGTTGGGTTGCGTAGATTTCCTCGAGATTATAAGAAGGCTTTTAGACTGTATCACCAGGCAGCACAACTTGGTGATGCTGTCTCTTATTGCAATATTGGATATGCATACAATTTTGGCGAAGGCGTGGAAAAGGATGAAAATAAAGCCATGTACTACTACGAACAAGGAGCGATTAGAGGATATGTTATTGCAAGGAGTAACCTTGGTGTCAATGAGGATGAGGCAGGCAACATAGACAGGGCTTTGAAACATTATATGATTGCAGCGAGGGATGGATGTGCTGATTCTGTAAAAGCGATCAAACTTTTATATTCAAATGGAAATGCATCAAAAGAAGATTATACAAAAGCATTACAATCCTATCAAGAGTACTTAGGCGAGATTAAGAGTAGCCAGAGGGATAAAGCTGCTGAATTTGATAAAGAAAGGTATCGGTATTATTAGTATCCGTGCATTATTGGGATTCATTTCACTATAATATTGGTGAACGTGGCTTGTGAGTATGATATGTTATATCAAACGTACTTGGGAGAGATTAAGAGCGATCATAGGGATAAAGCTGCTGCTGCTCGTATGGAGTATCGTTACTATTAAGTCGTAAAGGGGAAATAGAAGGCCGACGTAACTCTCCGCTTGGTGTATTCGTTCGAGTAAACCTTTACACAATAAGAATATCACGATTACAATATTCATTAATTTATGTTGCATTACCATAGCCATAGCAAATCAAAATACTCATTTGCCTAGTAATATATTCAACACTCTTCAATGAATACTGCAAACTGCAAAACACATATTCAAGGTTATTCCTTGGTATTCAAGTCTCAATCTTCAGGCTATCCTTGGAATAGGATACAAATTTAAGAAGAAGCAGTAAATTATCTCATTGTCTCATCTCTGCCACAAAACCTCGAGGATAGGCGGAGGTTTCATTTAAAAGGTGGCACCAGATAGATGGGTTACAGACATACTACCTCGAGGATAAAGCCAGAAGTTTCATAGAGGCCAGAGACAAATATACCTCAATTAGAATCACATCCTCTCAAGTTGCAAAAGGATTCTTAGTTTGTGGCACACCATAAAGTGGTTGCCCGGCTCCAGTAGTAGTGGAGGAGGATGTACCAGAAGAATCGAATAAGAAGTTCAGTATCGACTCGCCATCATTCTCCTCTTTAGAAGTCGAAGGTACCAACAGACTATTAAAGGCATTACCAGTGGCAGTAGACTGGTTGTTACCACCAGTGCTGCTCAATAAGAAGTCGAGTGTTGAATCAAGTCCAGTAGTCGATTGTGGTGGTGGTTGTTGTTGTTGACCAACAGTATTCAACAGACCTGGAGGAAGACTGGTTGGTAGTTGATTCAAGCTGCTCGACGACAAATTCATCACCATACCACTATTATTATTAAACTGTGTCGGTGCCAATGGTGGCGGAGCTTGAACGAAGGGGTTCATTGTTTCAAACATATTAGATGGATAGGAAGGGACATCTTGAGGCATCTGATTAGTACCACGGCCAAATGAAATATGACCTTGTTGTTGCTGTGGAGGTGCAGTTGTAAAATCAGCCAAAGAGATACCCATGCCTGGAGCAGGCGGTAGTTGTTGCTGCAGCTGATGTTGCTGAGGGGCGGCGAGGCCAGGAGGTAGGGATATTCCAGGAGGTGGAGCAATCCCAGGAGGAGGAGGCAAAGTCACATTGACTTGTTGAACTTCAAGTTGCTGCCGCTTTTGTGGTGGAAAGGCGTTATTAAGGAGTAATTCGCCGACATCACAGCCACCAGCAGCAGTTGTCTTGTGAGAGTCGTATGGTTCTTCGGGGTTTATACTTGATGCTAGAATAGAGTCCAACTTGACTCCCTCTACACCACCGCTGCCACCACTAGCAGCCAATAGGGCAGCAGGGGTTAGTAAGAAGGGATCAGGTCCCTTCTTTTCACCGACATCTTGTTTTTCTCCTTCCTTGTTATCATCTTCCACATCCATGTCATCAACATCAGGAGAGAAATTGGTTTCTGCAACTGCTTGCTCATCTACTACTTCTTCTTCGGGAACACTGTCTTCTTCCTCCTCCTTATCCTCGTCGTCATTATTAACGGTAATAAGTTCCCGTTTGTCCGTAATAGATTTCCTTGTCAAGAAGAACTGCCGTCCATCCACCAACATATCATCCGACTTGAACAATATCGTCTTCTTGTTAACAATTGATACTAACAAATTGAGTTTATACTTTGTAGCACCCTCACTATTACTACTGCTACTACCCTTTCCACCACTTCCACCTCCTCCCTTACTTGTATCATCTTCCGTAGTATCAAGTGCCTTAATTGCATTGGCAACATTGACATATTCAGTAACATCACCATCCTTATTCAACATACAATTATTATCATCATTATCCAAGAATGATGTGAATGGTACATAACCGTGTAACTCATTATATTCCTTAATGGTACCAATTTCGGTAATATCTTCGATTTCTTGACTTAATCGTTGTATTGTTGGTAGTGTATCAATTTGGTTTGTTAAGTTTGCTAATGATTTCCAAAATTTAGTATGGGATACTTGACATATTGTGTGTATGGTTGATCCACGTGATAGCTTGTTACTGCCACCGCCATTATCAGTGGAAGTAGGAAAGAATGGCAATCCATGGAACCATTCACACTCCCCATCATATAACATTGTTATGTATCGTACACCTAATAATAACGCTGATAATGAACGTATCGTACCCAACTTTACACTATTACCACTTCCACCACCTCCAGCGCCACTTGACATTTTCTTAACCAACAAATTGGTAACATCATCACACAACAGTGTAATAAAGTCCAATAGAAAACTAAACACCAATGCCTGATTGGTAATAATTATACCCTCCTTATTCCAACTTGAATTCATTAATCTCTTCTTTTCAAACCCTTGTGCATTCATAATTTTACCACCATTACCAGATGTTATTGTACTAAAGGTAAAGATTGATAATAATTTTAATAATAATGATTCACTAAAGGATGAATGGTTGATTAGGTTGGATATTGTATTATTGATTGATTTCATTTTTGTTAGGAGGGTTTGTAAATCAACCTTTTCTCTTTCTCCCTTGTTACTACCTCCACCACCTCCACCACCTCCACCGCTACCGTCACTATTATTGTTGTTGTCTAATGAAACACCCTTAAAAAACATCCATTGTAAATCAACCAACATAACCAAACACTTACGATTATTCGTAGTACGTAATTTATTTAACCATTCCTTCTGTTCCTTCTTGGTTAATCCTACTGGTGCAATTTCTTTCCCCATATCAATATTGATAGTGTTATTATTGTTGACATCACGTAAATGTTCCTTCATCCATTTACTATTACTTTCAAATAATCGTACTAGGTTTGAACGGGATGTTTCAAATGGTATTGAAGTGGCTAATAATGATCGTGCATAATAATATAATGCTACTACTGTCTGATTATCTCCTGCTGTACCACCACTACTACTTGAACTACTACTACTACTTTGTGCAACAACAGCCAATTGATTATACGGATTACCAGTACTTGGTGCCAACTTGGATGAATTTAAATAACAAGCCGTTGATAATTTATATTGTGTTGAATAACGGTATAAATCACCTAAATGTATGTTTAGTTTGTATAATGAGGAGATTACTACCAATGATCGTTCATTATCATCTGGTGCCACCCTTGTAGACGTTTGTGACAATTGTGACTGCTGTTGTTGAGATTGAGATTGAGACTGTTGAACAGTCTGTGTTTGTGATAAAGGAGGCATACTCAACTCTTTCGTATACCGGTCAATAATATATTGGTATAATTTAATTGCCTCATTTAAGAATTGTTTATATTGTGTTTCATACTGTGCTACTAATTGTTTCGCTTGTTCAGCTGCCTTGACACTAATTGATTCACCAGGCAAAGGATTTGACTTCTTCTTGGCTTTTGACTTCTCTTTAGTAATTAAGGAACGTAATTCGTTGATTCGATTGTAGAAACATATTTTCCATAATCGATTAACAACATCGTTGCATTCTGATAGTAATGGATCGTCTAGTATAATATTGGATAATTTATCACATAACATACAACGTATTTTTTGTGTTGATATATCACCTCCTCCCTGTGATGATGATGAGGTACGTTTTGATGATGATGATTTAGTAGTGGTACGTAATAATTCCAATTGGGATTCCAACTTTTTAGCCTCTTCTAATGATTCTAATATCTTTTCGGTACTAATTGTTTGTTGTGACCCCGAGTAGGCTGGTGAGGATTCGGCTGGATGATGAGCTGGTGTACCTCCTACGCCTGGCCCTGATCTGGATTCAGTATTGTGAGAGTCTTGTGATTGTTGTTTATTCTTTCCTGCTTTACGTGCCATGCTTTTATTTGTTATATTGTATTAATACGAGGCAGTGTTGGGGATATACTTATTATATAGACAAGGGCTGGGCTGCCTCAGTATTAAATTTTACACTGGTGTGCAAAACAACTTAAGTCTGCCACCAGAAGATAGAGTCTCGGGTTATTTAGTCCGCAATAATAATAATATGTCAGCCCTTTGCTATACGCGGATAGCGTCGGCTGCTTGTTAAGTTCATGGCGGCGTTAGTGTTGGGGTATATCACACTGTAGGCCTCGGTTCTGTATTGACATCACAAGCAGTAGTTATGTGGAGAGTATAGTGCTGTGCTAGTTGAAAATTATTATGAAGATACCGGTTGATTTTTTGTGAAAGTTTTTGTGATGTCTGTAGAACCTCTGAACTTTCGTACCTCTTTTCAATCCCCAAAACCTAACCTACCTTTAATTTTCAAATGACCACTTAATTTCGACTATACCGACCTTCTAGAGCTGATATGTGCTGATAATGGCCGTGGTACTCTCTCTACCACCGACGATGGTTTAGATGAAGTGTTGACGATCTAGTGAGACGCCGGAGTGGTCCTTATTCGTCTATTATTGAGCAAGATCGAGGTATAAACGTGTACCAATCATCGTTTGAGCACGTGACGTGTAAACGATAGAGAGATTTGATCAGTGGCCACTATCCATTTGTTGATGGACGCTGGGTTGGTTAAAGAAGAAGAAACATTACTGATGTACCCGTCGTGCATGTGATAGCCACGGCAAGAGTGTCGGAGATATCTCGTCGATCCTTCGACTTTTAAATCAATAACCATCATGTCAAAACATCATCGAGTAGTCACTCTCCAATTAACTCTAACCTCCATAACATTACCTATGACTCTTACATCACCATCGTCTTCTTCTCGAATAGATAGTGTAGATAGTAGTACTTATGGCATCGTCGCATCGTTAATAGCAAATCGAAATCGAAATCGTAAACCCAAACAAACACACATTCTCAACAATCATACTCTTCCTCACACACTTACTCAAAGATTAGAAGATAGTACAGCATTAGAATAGATTGATAGTGAATTAGCTGGATGGTTGTGTATGTGACTATGGAGAGTGAGATGGCGTTGATTTAGGATGTCAACAAAACATGTCACTTTATTTTACAAACTAAAAAGGTAGAGAGACTCTCAATAAAGAGATTCTCAATAAAGAGAGGTGCACACATGAGATAACACCACAGCAACAGCATGTTGTATTGTTCCATTAGTTCGGTTAACAAGCTATTAGACCAGTAGTATGTGAAGTGAGAGATCATATGAAGGGGATACAGATTTGTAATCGAAGATCGCTTTTCTTATTTGTATAAAGTATAATGTAATACATAGTAGTTATGATGACGAACGCACTCTCATCTCGTAAGTAGTATATATCTATTATTAGATTAGTAATGATCTATACTAAACAGTTTGAGCTCAGGAGGAGCATATCTTGGCAATAACTGAGGCGCTTCTCCAGTCTATTCTATTTCTTTAAAACATCCCCCAAGGAAGGATGAGGGTAGTTTATATAGAAGAGTTGCTCCTGTAAATATCTCCTGAGTACCCCCATTCAAAGAATTCCAATACATAATGTAGATGTTCTCAATACCAAATGTCGGTTGATCCAATAGAGGCATTACTAACCTTCTTCTATCATAACTTCATTTTACAGCTCCTGAAATATACAAATTGGCACATTAAAGACGTCTCTATCAAGAACTACCACCCAAACCAACTCGTCACTAATATATTCGATACATCCGACGAGTAATAGACTAAATAGATCTGTTGATACTCCATTTAATACGTTGTTATGTGCATTATTATAGATTATTATCCAATATTATTAATTTCGCATCAAAAACATCCAACTTGAGACACCAGATACTATAACATAACTGCCGTTCTAGAGAATAAACGACCACATATCTCGTTTATTGAATGATGATAAGACGCTAGATAGTGTGGGTGGGCTATCAGGATGTTGGGAAGGTGATCGTTGATGGACATCAAGTTGATGCACTTTGAACAATAACAAAAATGTGCTATATTGAAGAGCTGATTTCTAAGTATCTATGCGTGATAACGATATATCGTCTGCTACACATCTATAGTAGAGGTCATGATGATTCTAACAATACCCAATATACGTCTATAGGCATTAGTTAACATTGTCTACCATCGTCGTCGAGTTGGGTAAGATCGAGATGAAGAGTAAAAAAAATTAAAGGGTTAGGTTTTGGGGATCGATCAGAGGTACGAGAGGTCAGAGGTTCTAAGCGTGTCTAAAAAACTTTCACCAAAACAAATCGAAAAAAATCATGGTATCTTTATCTCAATACAATACTTCTAAATCAATTGTATATAACTCGTAACAACTCATTAGACACGCAGTAAAAGAACCGAGGACTACAGTGTGGGGTATATTACGTATATTGAGTGGTAAGATCAACCATCGATTTCCACACGTAAGTAATAGCGGGCTAGCCCTCCAGGGGCACCATCTGTTTGATCGCTAAAGTTAGACGAGTCTTTTAGTTGGCCTTGTTGGCATCGACAATCGGCTTTGAGCATCGGATACTAGCTTGCCAACGACCTTTACAAGGACCCAACAATTGATTAGATTGGATTGGCGGCAGCTATGTGTACATAATAATCATAATATTATTTTGCAATCCAATCTCTCAGTTGTCGATAATCATTTCTTCTATTTGCAGTGTGTGAGTAGAAGAAACACAACGATATCGGGAACACATCTAGTTCATCATATTATAACAAAGAAGGATGGGAATTAGACAAGTTGCCATGGAGCCACCATCACTAATGCTAACGACTTCACCATCATTTGATGAAGAAATTGGTCTAACATCTTCCAATAAACTAGAAATCAGTGATAGTAAAAGCGGACGTAGTAGAAAAGCAAGTGAGCGATCAACAACACGTACTTCATCCCCATCATCGCCGTCATCTTCCGAACGACGCAGGAAGCGACGTAATAGCAATAAAAGTCCTACTTATCATCGTCGTCGAGAGAATGTAGTATCTCCTGAACGAGTCGACCCAGTAATGAAGCTTGCAATGTGCGGAGCAGATATTAATGATGAAGTCAAGATGGTATTAGTTGATGTTAGAGTTAGTCTACGTCAAATTGTATCAACAGTACGTACATTTGGTCCAGAAGAGAAGGAATGTGTAAGAGCAACATTAAAAGATATGAAGAGTAGTGTTAAGAATAAGGTTCGTCAATTGGCAGTTTGTACCTCATCGACACAACCACCTCGTGAAACCAAGGTGACTTTTAGTCTTTAATGGGTATGTCATCCAGTTATGAGAATCATTGACTTGTCTCGCAGTTTAAAGAGACAAAGATATGAGTAATAGATATCTCAAAAAGCAAAATAACCTAATGTGTATCTTGTCATGTATGTATCAGTTTTATGCTGTGTTATTAGGAGCTTTATTGTCATCTCAATCCATTAAGTAGAAGTAGTTAGAATATCCTAAGATATCTTGTCATTTATGTATCAGTTTTAGTTTATGCTTTTTGAATCATCTATAGTGGGCACGACAAAGGTTGTGACTTGTCCACTAAAAGGACCATTGTTGCTATTCCCTACAGCACCAATAGATATGATACTACCATCACCAGAGATTGCAACTGGCCCACCAAAGTAATTTGTCGGGCTTTCACCATACAAGGACTCGCCAAGCTGCACATAATCGAGAGCACTCGCATCCCAAATGAATACCTTTGCTTGACCGTAATCAGCAATAATTTCTCCTTTGTCATTCATGGGACTTCCTACAATAAGAGTCTCCCCGTTATCAGAGAGAGCGATACTAGATCCAAAGTCATCACCGTTATTATCACCATTCAGTGTAGATCCCTTCTGAGTGTATTCCGACAACTCTTCATTCCATTGATAAACTTTAACTAGTCCAGCTTTTGGAACATCTTTATCAGAAGGTGAATCAATATCAATCTGAAGAGAGCCAGCCGCAAGCACTGACCCGTCCTCATTAAGTGAAACAGACCAACCAAACTCATCAGTTTCTAAACCACCAGAGAGAGTATCTCTTTCTAGATAGTCGGAAATATCTTCATCCCAAGTAAATACTTTCACTTGTCCAGTATTTGAGTTCTTCTTTGGAGATCCCACTGCTAAGGTATTTCCATCAGAAGATAGAGAAAATGCAAAACCGAATCCATCATCTACTTCTTCGCCATTGAGAGATGTCTGTAGAGAGTAGCTTGATGCAACCTCATCCCATTTGTACATGAATATACTGCCTGCATTTTCACCACCTTCGTCACTTCCACTCGAGCCTATTGCAAGTACACTTCCATCGGCCGATATATCCACAAGCTCGCCGAAGATATCATCGGGATTTGTACCATAGAGCGTATCTCCCATTTGAACGAAGGTTGAGTCAATTTCATCATATCTGTATACCTTGGCCATACCAGTCTTTTCTAATGCAAATGGCGCTCCAATTGCTAAAACATAAGGAGATTGAGAAGATGCAGACAATGAATACCCAAACGCATCCCCTGGACTCTCCCCAAACAGAGTCGTTCCAAATTGTTTATAATCAAGTATCTCTTCATCCCACATGTATGCTTCTACATACCCCGGTCCTGTACCAGCTAATTGACCTGCTGATACAGCTTGCAAAGCTCCATCTGTTGATAAAGATATGCCCCCTCCTAACAAATCCATTTCAACTTTACCATTTACTGCAGAGCCATAGGGCTTGAATTGTAAGGTTGAAGTTGGAGATAAAGATTGTGATGGACTTGAAGTTGGAGATAAAGATTGTGATGGACTTGAGGATGGCACAGTAACCAGCTCAGTGTCAGATTCCTCATCAGTAGTAACCAGCTCATTATTGTTGTTATTTGTGTCACGACCTTGAGTAAATCCGATTGCTAATGCAGCCCCAATGAGTGCACTACCCAATGCTATATATACCCCCTTCTGCTTATACCACGGCTTACGATCTACTTGAACTGCATTATAAACTACTGGTGATTGATTCTCCTCCTCATCTGGAACTCGTGTAGCTTCCACTATCAATTGCACATGGAGGGTTGAAATGAGGATGAGAGTTTTATCTCAAACATAAGTTCACTCCAATTAAAACATAAATATAATACAATATACTTACAAATTGGCAATGGATCCGAAACAGCTGCATCAATAACATCACCTTCTCCAGGCGATGATTCTCTTGGGAACATCCAAACAGCGCCAGGTTGTGTGGAAGGTGCTGAATCACTCCCTACTGTGTCCACACCACTAACACCTAAAGCTTGTCTCATTATAGCACTATCCCCCTGTTGAACTCCATCATTATCATCATCAACGGAAGGAATGATTGTAGGATATGTTCCCTTTTCAATATCTTGTGTAGGCGGAAGCACATCAGGATCATCATTTACAATCTCTTCAACAGCATCATTTTCTTCATTATCATCATCCTGTTCAACCTCTGTCGTTGTGGCGTCTGTAGTTGAAGTTTTCAGTCCATCATTTCCTTCATCTACTCCCTCCACATTATCAGCAGCACAATCTATATTTGCAGCGGTTGAAGGAGTAGAAGAAGAGGGTTGTTCTTCTAAAATAGTATCTGTTGATTGCAATAAATCTTTGCAATTATAACTTGCAGGGGGTGCTACATCATTATCACCATCATCTCTATCATCCATATTATTATTACGATCAACATCAACATGACTTTGTGATAGTGATGTCTGCATGGTCATTTCCTCTGCTTCCGTATTATCGCTCATTGTAATTATATTGCTTTATGTTGTTGTGTAGTAACTCTATCCAGCTGATTCAGGTTGTGAGGTCGGATGCCGCATCAATTGTATAGTAGGATATATAGACGAACAAGTGGTACAAGTACAATCAGCTGTTTTTAACAATTTTTTCATAGGTAAGTATGATTGGACACATTCTTTCTTATGTCCTAATGACTTGGTAGTAAGGGGTACGAGGTCTTTGTTTAGTTTAAAGCCTTTATCAATTCAGCTCATTAGAATAGAGAAGTAGTTAGAATATCCTAATCTAGGGCTCCGACTTTATCATTATGATATCCATGTCAAGCCAGGTATAAATCTATTCACGGCTACCAAATACCTGATCACAGTGCTTTCTACACATTCCGGGGAGTTGTTTTCTTATCCACTGTCGATCGGTTACAAGTTGACTTGATAAATCAATATCCTCAATCTGTCCGTCGGGACACGTCATTGATAATGAGTAATATCCACTATCATCAAGCTTGGCATCAGCTGTAATCTTAGAACAGTCGTCGCAATACCACCACTAGGAAATCAGAAGAAGTAATTCCACACAATGGCCACAAGCATTTCCAAGAAAAGAGGTAGGGGGGTTAGCATTTGTTGATGGAATTGCGAAACCATATCATATGCACAATTCAACTCAATCCACAGCCACGTGAATATAGTCATAACTCGGTTTCACAATCAGACCCCAATATCCAAATCAAAGGATGGGTTGTGACCTTCACTTACCTTATTGTCTTCTCCAGCCCAAGGAGGGAATGGCACACAAGAAACATATCGACACCTAGGACATGGACTCTTGCCAACATCGGTATCAACAAGTACTGCCGTAGTTATCATGATGAGGACAACACTTATAATAAGGCCAGAGAATCTCAAGAGAACGTTTCGTAACTTTGTCCAGAATGAGGTCGCAATGCCAAAAAAGTCAGTACTGAGGCGTTCAATTGTACTCAAGCCGCACAAGAAACCATATACCATGCCTCCTAGATGAGTGAAGTTGTCCACAAAGGGTGTTAAACCTACAAGACAGTTGATAACAATGTCAAATAGTAACCACAGTAGAACCTTTTCGATTGAGATGATAGTGAGGCAAAACATATTAATATTGGCGGACACACAAGAACTAAACACCTAACACATACATCAGCCTTACCTTCAAGTGACGAAACCTTGCTCCTTCATCCGATGTATTAACTTGCTTACTAAATAATAAACTCCAATTGATGCAAATGTCTGCAATACAGGCACCTATGAGGCCAAAGATACCGCCACTAGCACCTACACTAATATACTCTGGAAGAAATATTGCCGATAAGATAGTTCCTCCCACGGCGGGGATGATGAACAGTATAGCTGCGGCAGCAAATCCATGGCACTGTTCCACTGCCTTGCCAATAAACCATAATGCCCTAAAGAAATAGCAGCAGGTTAGAAGAGTTTCAATACCGCAAGGAGAAAAAAGAGGAACATCAAAGAACCGAACAACTTACGTCATATTCAAAAAGTAATGTATGAGCCCCGCATGTAGTACCATAGGACTGAAGAGACGATACCACTCTCCCTGATTTACAATCAAGGAAGTTTGCTTGGCCCCCATCTTAAGTAAAGTCTCGGCACTCGGACCAATCATTGGGTTAACACTCAATGGCTCAATCCTCCATCCATTAATACCATAACTAGCAACTAATACAGCTGTGCACACTACCAGGAGAATGTATGTAAAGAATGGACGGTTCCAGCCATGGTCGTGTGTCTTGTTGAAATCAGACCAGCTCAGATATGGTTCCTTGTGTGCACGTCTCCATGCTGCATCTTCTGCCCATTCTACATCAAGTCGTATCCCCGCTGATTTAGTTTTGAAAATGACAAGATTGAAATAGGTCAGAATATATATCGCAGTACCAATTTGGCATAACACAAAACAAACCAACTTACCTAAATGATCATACAATCCCAAAATACCATACGGACGTTCATTACCAAACTTTTCTCTCCGCTTCTTCTGGGCGAATTGGAAGTCCCTCAAACGTTGTTCTAATGCTGGACTTATATCACTATCATCCCAATCACCACGTCTCAATTGCTGGGTTAATAATCTCATCATAATTTCCTGTTGTTCAACTGCATTAACACCCGGGGGTAAATCTTGTTCGGCAATTGCCTGTGCTAACACGTCATCATCCATGGATGTTGTTGTTTCACCACTACTACCCTTTTTCGAAGCCTCAATTTGCGATAGTTGCCGTCGCTGTGATTCAATAACTTCTGGATCATTAATATCAATATGTTCATCGATTGCACTTGCATCAATTGTGGGTGGTAAGACCATTTCTACAGAGATTTCATCATCACTTGATGCATCGTTATCGTTGTTATCTGTTGTTCTATTGTTTTCATTATTCCAAGAGCTGTAATTCTCATCCACTGGATTGTATACAGCTAGATTACCTCCAATACCTTGGTTATCGTCTTCTACACTGTTTTGTGTTTCATTGTTTGGTTTACTGTATTCAAATCGTTCTATACCCAAGTTGGCCGCCTTCAGTTGCAAGAAAAGAAAGACATGAGATAAGTATATCGTATGCACATCATATGCATACAGACTATTACTCACCATTTCAGCCTCCTGAGCATGCTTTTCCATTTCAGCAGTGTTTGGTAAAGATGCCATGTTTTCCTTTCTTATACTTTCTTGCGTTCACTTTATAATTTATTGATGCACCTTATGTTTGCATATGCAGATGGAGAAATGAAGATACAGCAAATTGTAGAGTTAGTAAAGGAACGATACAATAATATATTGTACTAAAACAAATAGTTGCAATAGAAATGTATTCTTTTAGTTCTTTGCAATGAGTAAAGCAATCGTAGCAACGGAAAGAAATTCTAAACAAGGTATTGACTCTTCCAGATGAGCTTACTTCTTATTCAGCCGCCACCCCTCAAAGCAAAGACAAATAGATCTCTATACAAATAGATGTAACTAATCTCAGATCTTCTATCCCCGGCTACTATGATATAATATGGTACCAAACAACTCCTAGTATTATTTTGTCCACTCATTCACCATTTTTATGTGAAGTGGTTAGATCACTTCATAAACTATACCTACATCAGTTTTAGGTATCTTATCTACTTAGTTGATGTAAGTAGCAATTCTTACAATATTGCCTTTTGTTATGACGGCTGCCTATGTACGATAAAGCGCCTCTTGTATCAGGCAAGAAGTAATATAGTATAACAATGGACGAAGAGAAGATACATCTCCTTGACGAACACGACGATGGTGGATTAAGCAAGAACTATGGCTCCTCAACAAATGAAAATGGTTATGATGCACAAAGTAAAAACTGCACCAGCCCTGCTCAATTATCTTCAATATCTCCAACTATTGATACAAGTAGTCGTCGTCGTAGCTCGATAGCTGCAATGGCTGCAGCTGCAGAGAGTATGTATAGTTTTGACTCATATGTTATGTTTGTTCACATCATATGCTCAAAAATTATACTCTCATAATATTGCTCTCTACTCGATATTAGTACAATTGCAACGCAGGAATACTCTCGATAGAGTTCAAGTTAACAATATACCAAAGCCATTAATTGAAGTTCCTTCAATAGAGAGTTTAGAGGCAGATGAGTTTGTACAAAAACGAATTAATGCTGAAAGGTTATCATCATCTAGATCAACTTCTACTCATAATTCAAAGAAAAGGAAAGATCATAATGAAACAACAATACTTGGTAGTATCTTGGGGCAGCTTCCTGCTATTATAATTGTATCAATACTAAACTTTATGGTAGGTATACCGTTCGGTGCATCATACTTTCCAACGGAGCTGTCTTTACAGGGCAAAGAAGTACTTGGTCTTCGCATGTTTTTATTTAGCACAATTGTCGCTCAATTTATCTTCACATACAAAAGCAAATTCACAAATGGGATTGGGCTCCAGATGGTAGAGAATGTACCATTCTGTTTAGAACTGGCAAGGATTGTAATGGATGAAACAAAGAGTGATGATAATGTGGTGCCTACTCTCTTCTTCTTATTTGCTCTATCCTCAGTAATTGTTGGATTAGTATTCTATTTACTCGGTCGGTTTGAACTGGGTAGGGTAGTTTACTTCTTCCCAAGTCATGTACTTGTCGGTTGTATAGGAGGAATAGGGTTATTCATTATCGTTACTAGTATGGAAGTCTCTACCAATTCAACATTCTCATTTACAGCTCGGGGAATTGATGAATGTAACTACAAAATCTCAACTTGTTAGGACCAGTGGTACTATTCGAGTTGATACTGAGATTACTTATGCACTTGACATCAAAGAATGGAGAGCTACAGTACCCATTAATCGGTCCCATATACTACTGCTTTATAACGCCAGTATTCTATGCAATGCTCTGGATCACAAATACAAGTATAGAAACTGCAGAAAATGTTGGATATTTCTTCCCTCCATTGAGTGCAAGCGGATCAATTTTCAATGAGGACTTATACGACATATTCACAGAGATCAAACCCAATTATATATCATGGAATGCCGTTATAAAGTCAATACCAACAATGATAAGTTTGACAGCCTTCTCGTTGATCCACGTGCCAATCAACATTCCAGCCTTTGCGATTTCAACCAATACAGAGCCTGACATGAATGTCGAACTGATAGCACACGGATGGTCCAACTTCTTATCAGGTATATGCGGTGGGCTTCAAAACTACATGACATATTCAAACAGTGTTATATATTACAAATCAAAGGGTAATGGTAGGTTATCATCTTTGGCCATTGTTGTAGCCACAATATTCATCTTTATATGGGGTCCTTCAATTGCTTCATATGTGCCACGATGTATGGCTGGAACATTACTGCTTCATGTTGGTATTGATTTAGCGATCGAAGGAGTTATTGAATCCTATGAAGATTATGATTGGTTAGAGTACTCGGGCATTTTACTCATTTGCTGCACAATGGTGATAGGAGGAATGGACGCCGCTCTTGTAGCTGGGGTAATTGCTGCTTTATCAACTTTTCTCGTCCAATCAATGGTATATCAAGATCCAATTCGAGGTGTTGTAAGCGGGGCAAGATTACGATCGTCTGCATGGAATAGAAGTGATGAGACACAAAGGATTCTGTTAAACCGTGAAACAGGGAGGTCGCGCATCTTGGTTATTCAGTTGCAAGGGCATATCTTCTTTGGAAACAGTGTTAAGCTGACAGATGATATCAAACGAATCTTCACTGAAAAGAAAACCTCAAATGACGAGCCATCTGTCGGTAAGTTTTCTACTTCCAGTATGTTGCATGATATATGATTCTTTATCTAAAACATTCTCTCGTCATTCTTTAGTCATAATCGACTTCACAAACGTGAGTGGCATGGATAGCAGTGCCTCCCAGTCAATTTCAAAGTTGAAATCGTTTGTGTTAAAGAATTTCAATGTCGAGATAATACTGTTCGTCACAGGCCACGAAGACGGCTTTTTGTGTACATATAACCTCTCAAGCAAAGTTTCCGATGAAAATCACAGGAAATCTATCCACATTGTTGAGCATACCAGTCAGCAAGAACCAGAACAACATCACCATGATCATCGTCTCTCATTAGCAGCTGGAGCTTTACAAACATATATCGAGACTGAATCAAAAAGTAGCCTTATTGCTGAGATACCTAACTCCAAGGTTTGTGAGACTCTCGATGATGCTCTCATCTTTGCTGAAGACGTTTTGATTGCTCTCTCTGATCCAGCACTCCTCAAGACGGACTCAAACGAACGATTTCCAATGATGCGCACTTCAAGTAGTAATATTAATGAAGTGAAGGCTATACTTGAAACTTTGTGCCCTAGTGCATCCTCAACTGACATCGATATGTTGTTTGACCTTCTGTCAATCGAAGAGTATAACTCTGGAGATGTTATATGGAAGGCCGGTGATGAAAGTACAAGCATGAAGATAATTGTAGATGGCAAGCTCATTTCAATGTTAGATGACGAGATAGGAGCAAGTGAAACTATATGCCCAGGTAGTACAATTGGAGAGCTTGGCGTTGTGAATGGTATTCATCGCCTGACAACAGTTCGAGCTGTAAAATCTGCCACACTATATAGTCTGAGCAAAGAAAATTGGCATGTATTAACTGAACATCATCCAAAGGTTGCAAGGTGTATAGATTTGCTTGTCATACGATATCTCAGTCATAGAGTTCAGCATGTATCAAACGGGAACATATGCGGCGAGCGGTCCCTTCCTGTGTAATGACACTACTCTCAACACTGAACTAAAAAGTAAGGTCTCGTACAACGATCGATCGGTATCCTTTAGCTGGGGATCTCAACTGCAGCCTTACACGAAACAAGACGACTTCTATAATCCTCTGAACTCACACCAGACTCATTCAATTGAGTCAGAAGGTAGAATAATTGAAGCAATATTAGAATTCTGGATATCGCAGAGGATACCAACAAGAAAAATTGTACGGTCGCTGTTATCCTACCTATGATTATAAATACTCAAACTACTACACAAAACCTAGCCCCATTTAAACTGCTTAATAAAATAAATACCCATCCTCTTCGTCGTCTTCAACATAATTCTCATCATATGTTCCTTCTAGCTTGTCATAGCCGTAACTAGGCAGAGCTTCATATGGTGAGGATTTTTTGTTGCAACTTCGACTGCTCTTGATCTCTTACTTGTCTTTGTCTTGCTTGCTTTCGTACTTTTAGTTGATGATACATCATCCGCTTGACTTTGCTTGCTATCTTTGCTAGATTTGCCACCGCTTCGTAACATCCTACTCTTGCCAGATTTACTTGAACTTTGCTCTGGCATGATACACATTGGATTGATCTCGCGTGCCTTGTCCCACATTTTCCCTTCCTGGCCACTGATTCTGTAAACAGCCATCATACCTTTATCTTCGTGGTCTAACATGTGACAGTGTTGGACCATTCTACCTGTGTAGTAATCGGATTGAAACCTAACTGTTACGGATGTTTCTGGGCTGTCTTGAAAGTTTGGTAGCTGTAATGTGTCGTGCCAGTCACCCACTTTATACCATGTAGCTACATCATCAGTGAGCGTTCCTCCAGGCTGGTCTGGTGGTTGATTGATATTGATTGAGATAATCTGAAATGAGTTTACATGCTGATGATAAGGATGGAAACTAGCTGCTCCCAATGTAATACCTTGGACTGTACCGACAGGGAAGTCTAGCACGAAGTTATCCTTGTTCTTGAACGGGAAGAATATATCCGGATCGCCACCACCGCCATTGCCTATAGGTCCGTAAACTCCACAAGTATCTAACGAAGTCTGTCTTCCAGGCCATCGACTTGGTGGTGGAGGAGGATTGACACAATGAAATACATTCGTGAAAGTAGTCGTGACATCACAAGGATCAATACTTTGCAGGTCAACAAGGTAGCATGGAGTTGGTGCTTGAAAAGACTCAAGATCAAACATCTCAGATCCTTCAGATGATGATTCAACAACATCAACTACAAAGATGGTTGGTTGAGTCGCTGGGTCGAATGCCCCGTAGCCCCCAACTAGTGGGATTCTATCTCTTCCAGCTATTGACATATTATGTAAACCAATCTCTGAGCATCGTATTGCGACATCAGCACGATTACCAGGACTTAGGATCACTGTCGTGATATCTCGAGGTGCATCATTGAGAAAGATACCGTCTTTAGCAATCAACTTGAGTTCACATGTTTCATTTTCTGATAAGAAGCCTAATGTTTTATCAATAGATGACATTGCCATTCGTAGACGATACCACTTATCTTGTTCCAATTGCACTATTGGTATGTACTGCATGTTCACCAACATTAATATGTCAGCTGTTGTCGATGTATTAGTTACCTCAAAGTTGTGATTAGTATAATTTGTTACATCATCTTGTGAAACGACAGCGGCAGATCGAAGATGTGGAACGTTGATATTCTGGAATAATAGTTTCTTGTCTGGCATGTTCTTAATGTAGTCTGGAACATTATAATCATCGTCCTCGTCTACAATTAACATACCGGCAACGCCTTGACCAACTTGTAACGCCGTAGAGCCATGGAAATGAGGATGATCCAATGTGTTCCAGGCTGGTTTATAAATGAGTGCATTAGTGTAAGTGATATGCAAAGAAGACACATGACACATGTACTTACCATATGATTTGAAGGAAACCTATACTTGAATTTCATTGAACTACTAGGCTCAACTTTTGCAAAGATATCATCTCCAGGTAATTCTCCAGATATATGAGGACCGTGTGTATGTATGTTAGTTGTGTTCGGTGATGAGAATACGTTATGTTGTTGATTGCCAAGTGGAGGATGAAGACAATTAATCAGCTCCAACTCCATAGTGCCACCTGGTTTAACATGAATAGCCGATCCGGGTGTTTGACGGTTCCATGTCCTCATAATTGTATTGTACGATGGTCCTTCATAATATGCTAGATTCAGACTTAGCTGAACTCTTGTAACTCCGTCATCATCGGGTACGATACTTTTCAATTCTTGAAGAGGTTCATATACTCCTGATAAGTCAAACGTTGGATATGGTTGATTACATACGCCAGTAGACCCAAAGTGATCGTCATCATCGATGTTCTGTGCATTGACCAATAAAGCGGTGTATGCAATTAGCATAAAAACGATGAAGTGATATTGATATGAAAGCATCTCTCGGATCTTCTTTTTCTCAAAAAACTATATCACGTCAAAGTATATTGATTGGTAATACAGAAGATCTATGACAGCCTCTGACAAAAGTATTTTTGTATTGCTGTAGTTTGTCTATTTGGATTGTCATGCATTGGAGAGGAGATGACTTTAGGCTTCTGTGTTGCTGCGAGAAAGGCAGTTATAATTTACGGTATCCTTTGGAGAAGCCTCTATCTAAGCATCTATACTAGACCTCCCCTCGTACTCTTTGTGCTCCTACTCTTTTTAGTAGGATGATCTATTCATATCAAGCTACTCTTCAATTGTACGAGCATAACAGACGAAAAGGTAGAGATAGCACATAGCTCACATCGCAGAGGATACCAGCAATTGAAACTATATCAAATTATTGATTCGATATGATCTTTGGTATGAATTATGTCAGCATCAACACTCTATGCCGATGATGATACACTTACAGCGTTTTCAGATGACGTCGGAGGACTCTGGTGTCGTCCTATTGCAGAATTAGAACATCCTCCAGACTCTATTACTTTTCTTAGAGACTTTGTTCATCCTAACATACCATGTGTGATTAATAATGCAATACCATCAACTCAGGATAATGATACACCATTGACAATGACATTGGATGATATTATAGATATAGTTGGAGAGAATACAAAACTCACGGTAGATATCACTCCCGATGGACACGGAGATTGTGTCAGAACTGTCGTAGAAGAAGAATGTAATAATAGTGATAGACATCATACGAAGAATACACCACAACAACATCGTATATTTGTAAAACCTCATGAACAAAACACCGAGATAAGACAATTTCGGGACATGCTTAGAAGATGCGGAAGTATCACAATATCATCTAACGATGTAACTGCGGGCGACCTCAAACATTATCCACTCTGCCATAATAAAGATCATCAAACAATAGAACATTTAGATGAAGAAAGTTTTAATGAGCCGGCGGTAGTATACTATTCTAGACAGAATGATTGTCTACGAACCGAGTTGTCAACATTATCAAAGTTATTTCCTCCAACGATACAGTTTGCTCAAGAAGCGTTTGGTACAGGATCTCCAGATGCTATTAATATTTGGATGGGAAATGAACGTTCGGTATCGTCAATGCATAAAGATCATTATGAAAACCTCTTTTATGTATGCTCAGGTCAGAAGGAGTTTATACTCTGTCCACCATCAGATGTTGTCTTTCTGCATGAGAGTGAGTTTGACACTGGTACGTTCTGCCCAACAGACGATTCATCCTGGGCTGTAGTGGCCGACAACTCCAATGATAAAGAAGATAGAGAACAAAACAAAACAAAATGGATAGAACCGAATATTAAGGAGTACATGGAAGAAGATAGTGAAAGTCACAAGTTTCCCCTACTATCAAAGGCACATCCAATTAAAGTGCTCGTTAATGAGGGTCAGATGATATATATTCCATCGCTGTGGTATCATCGAGTTACTCAGACATGTGAAACAATAGGTATTAACTACTGGTACGATATGAAGTTTGACAGTCTGAACTGGTGCTACTTCAACTTCTTGCAGAATCTCAGGAGAGGCGATAAACATATAAGTAGACATGTCTCTGAGTCTCACAGAATAAAATAGGGTAAACAACTACTAGTTCTCGCTTCTCCTTCGTTCAGCCATCGTCACATTACAAGCCATACACTTATTTGATACCTTTTCATTTTTTAAACGGGAGTATTTGATATTAAATGGGATGTAAATCTCACTGGCAGTGCGCAAACTCAAAGTAATAGTAGGTCTCTAATAAAGGAAGTCGGTATTCATATAATTAGTTTAGTACAAATATATAGATTTGTAAGCTGTCAGCGGTAGTTCGATGTATTGTACTGCAAATAAACAAAACAACAAAGAAAATTTCTTAAGGTAGTCCTCCCTACCATTGGATATTATCGGTATAGCTATTGTCGGTGGCAGATCGGTGTAACGAACAACCAATCTATATATAGTATACCTAAGATCATAGAAAAGACAATACCTCATGTCAAGTTTAGCAGCCACACAGGCTGATGGTATGTATATACCACCTGAATACTTGGAATCGGGAGCATTTAAGAAGAAATCACTGAATCAATTCAATAAATCCAAGGGTCATAACCAATTTCTGCAGCGTAACGTTTGTAGATTCGAGTTACCATTTGATGGATTCTGTACAGGTTGTAATGAAATTGTTGGCAAGGGTACAAGATTTAATGCACATAAAGCACATGTTGATGATTACTTTACAACCAAGATATATGAATTCACTACAAGATGTCGTAAATGTGGTGATGTTGAATTTCGGATAAGAACTAATCCAAAGGAACGCACGTTTGATTATGTATCTGGTATTAGAAAGAAGGTTGAAGAATTTGATTCAGCTGAAGCAGGTACACATGGTGTTATTGATACAGAGTTAGGCAATGGTATTTTGCAATATAAAAACGGAAAGATCCAAGGAGATGATCAAACAACTTCAGTTTCTACATCTTTGAATCTATTAGAGAGGAATGTAGCCGGGCATAGAAAGGTGCAGACAGAACATGAACATATGGAATCATTACTTGAATTAAACTCATGGAAAGATGAAGATGCTGATGCTAATGCAGCTGTTAGAGCTTCCTTTAGAAAAGATCGCAAGGATAAGAAGCGTAGATTGAAAGATGCATCTAGTTTAGGTCTAGGAAGAGGTATTGAGTTAAAAGGGATCACTGCTGATGATGCAAATGCAGCTAAATATACAATGGATATGCATAAGAGACATAAAAGCAGTGTTAATGCTCATCAATCAGAAAAAGACAAGTTTGTTAGTGTCAGATCGGGTAGTATCTTCTCGCAACAAAAGAAGAAGAAGTCTTCTAGGAGAAAGAGTAGCCAAAAGAAGGTAGCAAATTCACCGCAGACTATAGACAACAACAAGAAGGAGAGTAATGATGACAATGAAAGAAAGTCTGCACCTCAAAAACGGAAGATTATTATTCGTGACAATCAAATTACATCAGTTAGGGCTAGTACAAAGAAACAGGAAGAAGAATCGCCATCTGATGGTGGTGCACTTACAGCATTATCGTATCTGTACGCTTCTGACAGTGATTGAACAATGAAAAAAATACTATTGAGTTTGGTATCCTTTCGTCTGAATTTTTCATTACCTTCAACACTTTGCAACATAACATAACACAATCAATAAATAATATGATGAACTGTGTACTCAAGTGTGCCGGTTGCGGCAAGGTCGAAGATGAGACTTCTCCCTTCCAAAAATGTAGTAGGTGCAAGATCGTGAAATATTGTAGTAGAGATTGTCAAGTATCGGATTATTCACAGCATAAACATGACTGTAGGCTCTTTGGTGAAGGTCACGCTTACTATGAAGAAGACTGTCCCATTTGTTTAATGCAGTTACCACTCGAGACAATGGAGTTTGCAATCAAATCTTGCTGCTCGAAAAAGATATGTGATGGTTGTATTTGGGCGGCCAAGAAGAGAGGGATGGGTGAGAATTGGGCAAGGCGGCCACACCAAAAACTGATGCTCAAATTATTGCATCAGCCCGAGAACGTGTAGCAAAAAGCGATTATGAGGCATTAGATACTCTTGGAGAATCGTACTTCCATGGACGATATGGTTTGCCCCGAGACATACCCAAAGCTATTAAATTTAGCCGGGATTGCGAAGTCACACAACTTACTTGGTCATATTTACTTTGGAGGAATGGGAGGTGTAACAACAGATCGAAAAAGGGCTATCCGCCACTATGAATTGGCTGCAAGGAAAGGACATCCAAAGGCGATTGGTCAAATTGAGCATCGAAGTGGGAGATATGATAGAGCTTTGAGGCACTATATGATTGCGGCGAACATGGGCAAAGATACATCAATAAAAGCAATTCAAGACATGTTTCAGAATGGACAAGCCACTAAAGCTGAATATGAAGCAGCATTGAAAGGATACCAACGTGCAGTTGAGGAGCAATCGAGCCCAGAAAGGAAGGAGGCGAAACTTCACATGAGAGATACAAGTGGAGACTGTGTTATTCAATAACTATTAAGAGTCAGAAGGAACTTCAGTTTCGGTCATGAGAGATATAAGTGAAGATTGTATTGTTCAATAATCTAGATGTAAATAAGTGAAATCCAGTTGCACTCTATCTGATACACATATTCTAAGTTTATAGCTATGACAGTCTTCCACTGTGTCCTCCAAGGTCATGGATTTGTGGTGGAAAGTGATCCATATGTGTCTTTCTAGTTACACTTGTTGCACGAGTACCTGGACTTTTCGATCCACCATTGATAGCAGCATCACGACTATTTTTGACATAGTAGTTCAGTATTCTGGTTGTTGCTGGGTTTTCACATGTGACATCAGATTCACCCACTTCATTATTCCGTGCCTCCATCAAATGATCCTTGACATCTAGTGCTAGTTTCTTACCGAGCTCGACACCCCATTGATCAAACGAGTTGAGATCCCAAATGAATCCCTGTACAGCCGTTCTATGCTCGTACAGACTGAGTATTTGACCAGTAACATATGCCGAAAGTTGTGGGAAGAGTAACGAACTGCTTGGACGATTACCGTCGAATACTTTATGCAGTACTAGTTCCTCTTCACATCCTTCCGCCCGTACTTCGTCGGCTGTCTTGCCATTGGCCAGTGCATCAGGTTGTGCAAAGAAGTTGGCCATAAGTTCATCATGTGAGGAGAACTTTTCATTGTCCATTAATAGATCATGTTGACTCTGGACAAAGCCAAGGAAATCTACCGGAATTGTCTGTCCTTGATGAATGAGTTGGAAGAAGGAGTGTTGACTATTCGTCCCAGGCTCACCAAAGTCAACTTCCCCAACTGGATAATCAATCTCTACCCCATGATTGTTAATCCTCTTCCCATTTGACTCCATATCGAGTTGTTGGATGTGAGCTGGAAGTCTCAACAGTGCTTGTGCATATGGAATCAATGCACGAGAGTTATACTCCATGAATGAGGACTAAAGTGAGAGAAGAAGATATAAGGTGAGATTTCAAGTCGAAAGAGAGCAAGACAACACCCACAAACATATTTACACCAGTCACTCACATTCCATACACCCAATAGACCCATAATGATGGGTATATTCTCCTTCATTGGAGCATTCAAAAAATGTTGATCCATCGATCTTGCACCATCCAAAAACTTTTCAAACAAATCAAATCCATACAATAAACTAATCGGCACAGCACCAGCGGCACCACACACGCTATACCGCCCGCCTACCCAATCCCAAAATCGAAAAAAGTACTTATCGGTATCAATACCAAATTCTTTTACATTCTCGGTTGCCGAGACTGAGGAACATGCTACTACATGACGCTTTACTACTTCAATATCATCACCCATGAAATCCCAAAGCCATTGACGCATAGTACGAGCATTCAACATCGTCTCGGCAGTAGTAAATGTCTTGGACACAACAATAATTAATGTCTCCTCAGGATCCAAATCGGCACAAGTACGTTCAACATCCACAGGATCAACATTGGCCAAGAAACGTAAACTATACCCCAATGAACTATTAATACCCTCAGCTTCCGTCTTTAATACCTCATGTAAAAACTCTGGTCCTAAGTAACTACCACCTATACCCACACTTACAATATTACGCATACGTTTACCTGTATAACCAGTAATTTGTCCAGATCGGAATGCTTCCGTAAATGTTTTAATCTGATCTAACACATCATGTACTTCCTTAATTGCATCCAAGTCATCTACGAATACTGTACCCACATCATCCTTGGAGGCACGTAATGCTGTATGTAATACTGCACGATTTTCAGTAAAGTTAATCTTTTTACCATTGAACATGTCCTTAATCTTACTTTGTAAATTTTGTTTCGTTGCTAAATCGAATAATAAATCCATAGTTTCTAATGTAGCCTGTTGTCGTGAATAATCATAATAAACACCATCATGTGTAGCATACATGGAATTACATCGTTCAGTATCTTGTAACATATCACGTAGGTGTAATGATTTGATTGATTCTGTGGCGTGTCGTTGTAACTTTTTCCATTCAGTTGTGGATGATACTAATTTTTGTTCTTGATTATTTGGTAAGATTCGTAATAGTTGTGATTGTACTGATCTACCTAATTTATCAGCTTGGAGTATTACCTTTGGATAATTGTGATGTTGATCATAATCTATATCGTCTATGTTGTTATTGGTGTTACTGTTATCTGTGGATTCTATATTAATTTCAATTTGTTGGTTAATATTATCATTCTCATTACTGATGTGATTGTCATTAGTATCGTCATCGTCTGTATCCTGTAAATAAGATGAAAGTGGCTTGGACGATACTTTTGGTTTCTCTCTTGCGATAATCTTTTTAGCTGCATTGAGATGTGTAGTAGTTTGTCTATTGGTATATATTGTACTTTGTCTATCATATTGGTTTGAAGTAGATAAAGTTTGTTGTTGTGAAGGAACTGTCGGTATCCTACGCGGAAATAGAAAGCTAATATATTATATTGCAGATTGTTAATATTAGTATTATATTATATCGAGCTCAATAGATAATTGCAACTGCACTACTGAATATTGAACTTACCATTGACATAAATCGAGGAACCGAGCCCCAACAAGGAACAAAGTTATTTTTCTCATGTTTTTTATATTATGAACACAAGATGTGAATCAAACTCTCAAGAGCCACCAGCCGATATCTATCCTAACACCACACTACTATATCGGTTTACCCTCCATCAATATTATAATGCCAACGATTTGCAGTCGATGAGATGAGTTGAAGATGCACCTTTGCAAAAGAAGTGAAGAAGAAAACAGATTTAATGACCCCGCTTTTACTAGAGTGTCACCTAAACGGTTATTTACCCGATAGATCTGGGTACCGTATTGAATGTGAACAAAATGACCACCAATAGGACTTCATGCCACTTTGCAATGGCCAAAAATTTAGGCAACCTCGCTGCAGTAACATGCAGAATAAGATAATGCCAATACTTAACCAATGTTATGCACTGATTTCATGACAGTTAGTTCAAAACAGGTTGTGAACAGCAACATACACCATGCCCCTAACAAGTAGTAAACCCTCACAAAAAGATAGAGGACTGAATTAGATAAGCTCAAATTGATTGCAATAAAGTCAGAAGTGTTATACAATTGCAAATCGATATAAAACACACAGTGCTTGCTGTATATAGACTCCTTTAATCATTATATCACAGGCCGTCATACGATATAGAAACTAGCAGCGGTGATAGTCAAAACTTATCCAACAACAACTCGTCACATCTACCCGTCATATCAAAAAACAACAATACATAAGCATAATGGCACCACCAACATCATCTGAATCATGGTCAGCAGAATTATTCCCCAAATCACACCCTCGTCACAACAATAAAGGAGGTGGTGGAGCATCAATCAGCGGAGGAGTAAGTATGAGCCATCCACACATTCGTGAATTAGTCGAACGACAGCAACAGATTAAACAATTGCAACGTCAGCTCGACAACACTAACACCAATACCAACCCACAGCAGGGAGGAGGAAATAACATCAAGGAATTATACTACTCTGGCAAATCTAAGAATGTCATACAAGGATTACATATGAATCACATCCTTAATACTAACGATAACAATTCGTTGGAGGATGGCACATCATTATTACAATCAGTGCCAAGTCTGTCTCAATATTATAATCATCCATTATCACCCCATTTAAATCACTCCTCCGGTGCTCCACATTCTTCAGCTAATTCTAATATCCATCGTAACAATATCCATCGCAATACACAACACACTCATAATACTATGAACAATAACAACACTGGGTATGAAATAGAAGGAACATTCCAAAGTAAAGGATGTATACCCCAAACAGCCGATGATGTTGGATACCTATTCGGTTGTGGCACGCATCCTCATGATGAGGTTGTTTATGTTTATAATACTGTACCAACTACTCAACAACAGCCTACTACTGCAATGGCGGATGAACGTAATTTATTCTACCATACTGGTCCCAACAATACTACCAACATTCAAGGTGTAGGAGGAGGAGATAATGTTAACGATGTATTATTTCAAATTGATAAAGAATATCAACAGTTACAATCGAATCATGTTGATAATATGCGTGAACCACCGCCTCGTTATCCTCCGGGACATTACAAGATGCAACAACAGCAGCATCATGGAGTAGGGAATAATATGAGAGTAGAACAAGATGATGATGAATATACGAAAAGATCAGGATGTAGTATATCGAGTATAATGGATTTGTTATTACCAAACTTACGTCAGAATAAGGCAAGTCGTAGCAGTAGTATAAGAGATAGTAATAGTGGATATTATGGTGATTATCCAACAGATAATTGGAGGACAATGTGTACTTCACCTACAAAGCGTAAACGTCGTACCAAGCATCATACACTACATAATGTAGTATCAACAAGTTCAAGTGAGGATAGTACATTCGAGCGGACTAAACGTCGTGCAAAGGATTCAGTATATGAATTACAACAACAATTAAAGGCAATGGTACATGATCGTGCCAAGTCAAAGGTCGGTACTCCTACCAAGGAAGAGGAAAGTCGTCAAGAGTCAAGTACTCCACCAGTATCACCCAAGCCAACAACAGCAACAGAGGATAATAAACAAAAGGATATAGAACAATTACGTCAAGAACAGGCAACATTAGACCAGGCACGGAAGTTATTACAAGTCGAATTAGCTCAACATCAGGTACAATTGGCTACAATCAATGCTACTAATCCATATTACAATGGATCATTTGGTATTAATGCACAGCCGATGGGAGGGATGATTTCTCCATTGAGTGCACCGATTGCTAGTGGTGGTGGTATGGTGAGTGCATCGCCCATGATGATGAATACTGGTGGTGGTATGTTACAGCCTCAGCTGAGCACTGGAATGTGGCCTCAACAACAGCAACAGGGCATGATGGGAGGAATGCAGCAAACTGGTATGAACATGATGCAGAATACACAAGTGGGTGGCGTTGTGCCTCAACAGGTACCAAGTAATGTATCCGAGTTGTCCAAGTCAATCTTTACAGGGGCTCCACAAGGTACTACTACTCAGGGAGGCAAGTTTATTGACAACGTCGGTGCAGGACTTACCATTTCACGATCATACTCTGTCCATCCTACTCGTACCACACAATCCAAGAAGAAGCTGTCTCCACCCCACCCAACAAGATCATACTCAAATAATGAGTTCACATCACAGTCAAATCAACGACTTAATGATCTCAAGAGTAAGAATGAGTCAATAAGGAAGGATATATCAAGGATGAAGGAATGTATGAATACATCATCACCACCATCAAGAAGGAAGGGAGGACAGCAACAACGTGGTAGTCGACCATTCCCACGCACGTCACCGCCAAGTTCACCAACGAGACAAGATCGAGATGATGCCATTGCGAGGGCAATGCAGCGTAGTGATGAAGCGCGTAGCTTGTTAAGTGGCAGTAGTAATGGGAGTGGAGGGTACAGATCAAGCCCCAATAGATATAATAGAGGAAGTTCAAGAAGACAACCACCAAGCCCAATACGGACGAGTAGCCGTGGAAATCAAGAGTATTATCATGTTTGAGGAAGTAAGTAGAAGAAGAAGATAAAGAAGAAGAAACAATGATATGTTTGATGTAAATAGGATATAAAGTAATATATCTCTAAGAGATAAAAACAAAATATTACTTCCTACATAGTATCCATTTAGTACTTTTATGTGCAGTGATGTCTGTATATTGACTCTTGATAGAAGCCTCCTATAAGTCCGCCTTGCCGAATAGCGCTTCTGCAACACAGAAGAAGTCGTGAAGTGAATGAATATCCACATTCGAACTTGCAACAACTGACCCCGGTTTAGGAATACCTCGATCATCGCTAGACCCACCGAAGCCCTTACATACCACCATCTTTCCGTGGCGATAGCTTATCCAAAAGTGACGCTTATCAAGATAGGCCTTGGCACATTTTGGGAAAGCTTTGTCAATGTCGACATCTTCGACTGCTTTCATATCCTCTTCACTAACCCTAATCACTTTTTCCTGAGGACCCATCATGCGCCACACATATTCCTCAGGGTGACCACCCATGGCCGATAAAGGGACAAGAGCACTGAGGCCATTATCTGCACAGTACTTTTCAAACTTATCATAATCTTCCTTGAACATTTTGTACTTTTCTTCTTCCTGTGCATTTGGCATAACTTTTGGAAATGTCATCCTAGAGTATGCATCCGCTCTTGTGGTATAGTCCGGATTGTGCTGACCAGCTTCATTGAAAGCCACAAGGACTTCTTTGAAACATCCAAACTTATGAGGACAGAATACTGCGGTGTTGACAAAGAAGATAGAGAGGACATGTGATATGAGATAAAGCAAGGTATCCCCAAACAAACACATAACACAATAGACTCACCCACATCACCCATTGCATTAGGACCAGCTTCCACAAATCCTCCACAAGTTTTGCTACACTGAAAGGGACCAATCCACTTTGCAACAGATGACTGCCCAAAGAGAAGCTCATTGGCATGAGGAAAGACTTCATTCAGATCAGGGCTTCCTTCAGGTGGAGTGTATGTATCTGAAGTCCTTGATTGCAGTTGCATCACACGTCTAGGTAATTCAACATTGCTTGCCACATTCTCAATCGATACAAACTTTACAGTAAAGTAGGTAGTGCTTCCCATATCATATGTGATACTAAGCTGATCATAAACTCCACCATCCTCTAGCGTTATCGAGCCATTCATCACATATGATGGTCATTAGATTAATCAAATTATGATCAGGTCGAAGATCAAAGGTCAAATCTTGTCCTTCAACCTCAAAACGGTATGCTTGGTCATCAATCTTACGCTTTGTTGACATGGTTGTATATTATTACATATTCTAACTTGTGTTTGATATACTGTATAATGTAAATGAGAACTGCCAGTAGTATACTATTCTCCTTCTATATCTTGTGTTTGTGTTATGTTACTCTTATCGATGTTTGATGGTATTGCTCTACTCCGGTTATCACGGACAACTACTACTTCTCTTCTTTCTTATATTATTATTGGTTTTGTTTGGTATGATTCCACGAACATATATTTGTGTTCTCATCATGTGGCGGCTTCTTACCCTTATTGCAAAGATATGAATCGTTGACCAAGACCAAAAAGATCCAATTTTTAGCACATTATGCACGATAGAGGGTATGCATAAAAGTTCAGTTATATCAACTCAATATGGCGACGATTGACAGTGATATATCTCCTACTGCTGGTGATGATACTGGTGTACCGATGATTGATGATACGGAATTGCAAGAGCAGTCTCAAGAAGAAGATACCATTGCAGTGGCACAACCTATCACAATGCAAAATGACGATGACATCAACTCATCAGAACACATGATACAGAAGGAGGAGCAAGCAAAAGACAATACTTACATAAATATTGATAATCCTACTGATCAGACCGCCCCATTAAAGAATACTGCAACCGTAGTGCCACAACAGCAACAATGTATGAACAGAAAAACATTTATATGGGCTTCTCTTCTCATCATAGTTTTGATTGTTATTGTTGTCCTAGTATTAGTATTGACAAAAGATAAAGATCCAGTTGATGTCGGGGATCCACCAATTGCAGTTGACTTCTCAACTGGCGTATCGTTAGTCACATCTTATGTTGTAAATACTGAGGTTCGATCACGTCTATCTCGAACAACAATCACTATGGAAGTTGCAAATGCTTTAGATTGCTCATCCATCCATGCAATATCGGTGAGTTTTATCATCTTTTAGTTAGTGTGTATATTCATGTGCATACACATATATGCTGTGATTAAGTTTAATTTTGGATACTGTGCATATCTTATGCATAAATGCATTTATGCAAATCTTGTGTATATATTATGTACTCATGATAATTTGTATTCTACTCCTCTTTCTTCTATATCTCTAGTTACAACTACCTCTCAATACACGTATTACATCTCTCAAGACTATTTCATCTGATGAATGTGAAACAAGTGGCGTTGTTCAAGAACTTAGTGAAGCAAGAGATACCTTCTTGGAATCAGCATCAAAGGGAATACCATCTGCATATGTCGAATCTCAAGATTCATTTACGCATAGTCTCCAGGTTTCAATACCTCCACTTGGTATTACCAATGTTGAGCTAGTTCTAGAACAGCTCATTGTGCAGCGTCAGGGAATCATCAACTTTGAGATTCCTCTCATGCCCAACGAGCCGATTGATGATATTGTCTTTGATCTAAAAGTCGGGGATACAAATGGAGAAGCAGTGAACTTTCAAGTTGACTTGGATGTTTCATCTATAAGTACCGATTCTGATACGAATTCAAGTAACACAGAAGGATATATACACTTGGATGTTCCAGATGCAAGGCAGTATGAGCTGCCAAAGACAATCAAAGGGGAGTACAATGCAACCGATCTCCCGATCAACGGATTACTCAAGACAGATGGCAAATGCTTTGAGCACTTCTTCAGTCCGACATCACTAGAGGCCATGCCAAGGAACTTTCACTTTATCCTCGATACAAGCGAATCAATGAATTATGAGCCAAAGCTTGAGGATGCAAAGAAGGCTCTGTCACTCTTTATTGACACCCTAACGCCACAAGACACGTTTACCATTCAGACATTTGGTAATACCGGCACAGAAGATCTATGGGGATCTGGCGTGGCAATATTTGAAGAGAAGGAGGATGCAAAGGAGTTCTTATCCACTCTGAAAGCATCGAGCTGGAACACTGACTTACACGAAGCTCTGTTGCTTGGCCTACTCAGAGCAAAAGCAGATGCAAAGGAAAGTGAGGATAATGTTGCAAATATACTAGTTCTAATCTCAGATGGATACGCTACTCGAGGCGAGACAAATAGGACCAAGATAGCCGAACATGTATACGAGCTCAATGAGGACGGTATGATCAAGATCTTCTCTTTGGGATTTCAAGGATCTGCCGATATGCAGCTCTTGGATGCAATTGCTCTTATGAATGGAGGTGTATCAATTCCTCTGCTACAGGGACAAGTTGACTTTGCTCAGCAAATCACAGACTTCTTACAAAGCGAGGTTGGCTCAATCCTCATGTCTGATGTGAATACCGAGTATACTGGAGCCTTGGGAGAAACTCAAACTTTATTCCCAGTTCTCAGTTCCGGATACGAGGTTGTCGTGCGTGGTCAGTTTGACGATCAACTCGAAGCAGTTACTCATGCAAAAACTCTAGATGGGAAGAAGAGTTGGACGGCTACATCAGTATCAGTTGCAAGTACTGTTGATGACGAATCCAAGGCCTCGTTGTGCTTCCAAAGTTATGCTCATGATAGAATCACTCAGCTATTACGATTCTATGACGCCGCCGATTTCCTAGGAGAGGAAATGATAAAGAAATTGGTCACCCTGGCTAGAGATGATTGCAAGAAAGATACATTTGTCAAGTGTATCCGACATGAAGCATTGGCATTAGCAACCGAAGCAAACATTGTGGCGAAAGGCTTGACTGCAATGGTCACTCTAGATGATGATCAATGTACTAAGCTCGATGAAGAGGCAGAGATTTGCCTAGACGGTACAACTCCCGACGACACAAGACCCTCAAGTTATGAACACAAACACGATACTGCTTATCCCGAAACGATGGCGATGTCTCATGACGAAATGGACCATGGATATGACTACCGATTTACTTCTGGTAGTGCTACTCTCTGTGCTGGCTTGTTGTATATAGCCATGATGATCTTTGTTGTTTGTTTCTTTTGAGATAATACATGTTGATAGAGATGTTTGATTGTATTTGTTTGATATATAGGTAAATAATAGATTCAAACTATAGCCTAATTTACTTCTTAAGTGTCAAACATTCTTGAGCCGACTCGCCCTCTCCTTGACTCGCCCTCTCCTTGAGGCTATGGTATCTTTTGCTAGATACATATTCTCGGCAACTACCTATACTCTTTTCAACATTAGCATAAATTCTTGAGTGCTGATTGCAAGAGCATTCTTCATATCTTCCTAAGAGAAACTATAACTTCTTCATAGCTAGCGCCTTGCTTCTTTGTCTTTGTCTTGGTGGTAAGAAATCCAAGGCCTTACTTTTTGGTCTTGAAGGTAGGAAATCCATTGCTGGCACAACATCTCTGTTCTCCCACATGTTCTTTTCCCAGCATTCTTCAGGATCAGTACAATTATTATCTCTGTCTTGCTGTAACTGGGCTTCAAGAATGGATTTAGCAACTGCCTCCTCGACCGCTGCTTGTAACTTGGAAGGTACCAAAGATTCAGGCTCTTCTTCTACTATCTTCTTGGGCATGGGTATCATCTTGACACCATTCTCATCAAAAGTCTTTTCCAGAACATCGGGTAGTTCATTTTCCAACCAGAAATCTAGTTGGAACTCATTAGCCATTCCCTCTCGAACGGCTACAGGTTTACCGTCGCGGAAAAGAATAAGGCTTGGTAGCTTTGTCAACTTATATCCAATTGCTGCTGCCTCTTCAAATACCATCTTCTTAACCTCTGCGGTATTCTCCTTATCTGCCACATTCCACTTGACAAAGTCAATCTTGTCGTGATAGTTTGCATGTGCTTTCTTTATGACTTTATCAAGCAACTTGCATGGTCCACAGTGAGGGGCATATAAATCTAGCAACACGGGACGATCACCTGGCGGATTTAGATGTACATTTACATCTTCGTCTTTTACCTTTGCAATTGCTAGCTTGACTTCTTGATCATATGCATCGTTGCCATTTGTAGCATGTAGTAGAGTATTGGGTATCGTGACATGTCGTGATATCGATGAGAAGTAGGTGGTATCTTCTGATACTGCCACAAAGGCGAGTACAACCGATGTGTTTGAACTTGTAGATGATAGCATTGCAGTAGTCAATACTATTGCAATAATTGCAATTGTTGGTACTGTCCTCTTCCTCTTTTGCATCATGCTTCTCATATAAAGATATAGGGCGACGATAAACTATTTGCAATGACAATGCAAGGATACTTCTCGTGAATTAAACTCAAGTCGTCGGTAAAGATGATACTTCTACTCCTCCTAAACAAGATATACAGTTCCTATAAATATAGTCGTTATATGAATCATTAATGGTTAATTATATCAAAGCGATATCATATCATAAGTATCGATTCAATGATGCAATGCAGATGGTTTGCCGAATTCAAGTGTCAAAAGGGCATTCCTCGTGTAATGTGTGTTAGATACTGTTCCTGTGTTAATGATGGACATTGAGACAAAAACAATTTAGTTATCTCTAATAAGTCCATTTTAGATATGTGAATCTACAGTGAAGGCCAAAACACATACTTGATTTAGCTATACCCAAAATCATTAATCTTTATATACAAACTTGTGGTATCCTTAGAAGACTCTCTCTCAGTAGCTCAACTGATCCCACCTCCCACAGCTAGCCACAACTCTTACTTCATTTGCTTTCACTCAGTGTTTAATATATAACTCTTCAATCGATTTGGTTGTGTCTTATTGGGGTGTGTCTTATTGGAGTGTGTCTTATTGGAGACTATAAGTATGGAGAGAGAAAACAGGGTATCCTTCCTTTGTATCATTCAAATTATTATCATTGTCATGTGGACGAAACCGGTCAGTGAGCTCTTCTTGTAATCCTATCCTGTACGGTCTCAATAAATATATACTTATGAACATATAAACTCCTAATGCTTAGGAATTAAGATGTAGAGATGCACAAAAACAAGGCTAACAGACAGTATACATTGCATTGCATTTGATCGGGAGCTATAGTTAATTCTGTAATTAACATGCTCTCAACTGTCAAACCATGAGCACAACACTGACGTATACAGTAATTCTAAAAGTAGCAAATATCCTATCCCCGTGCCACTCGAGCTCCCCTTCTTAGCAAAGAGTCGAGCAACTTCATAATAAATCCCCCCTCTATATATTTCACACTTCCCCCTCTCAACTGGCTGCTGGCACTTTGCAACATACCAAGAATCTAAGCAATTTAAGTGTAAATTCTGTTACCGTGAGGACCTAGGGTGTCACCATAACCAAACTCATCAGATCTTTCAGCGAATCCGTTGTAATATGGTGCCATATCATCACTCTCTCCAACTGCATCATCCTCCAATTCATATGGTACGACAACAAATTCATGACTACCATCATGTAATGTCTTGGTATTAGTCCAACGCATCGTCCATCCATTACCGGGCGTGTCAAATACTGCATGATATGGCTGTGTACCTCCACCACACTGCAATTCATAATATTGACGTTTACAGTTGGGACCCTGTAACATTTCAACATTAACCTTGAATGATTTCTTACCAACATCCTTACTCCATACCAATAATTGTACACTCTTCACATGATCGGCAATGGGAATAGAACGTACAGTCTTATCACCCTGTGAATACAACTTGGTACTTGATTTCCAAATTTCATCAAATACCGCCTGTCGTTCCTTACTACGTTCATTTGTCATAACATCAACGCCAACTAACGCCGGGAATGCCGAATCATCACTTGTACTAATTTCAAGTGTCTGTGGTCCAGCCGAATCTGTATTCTTGAACTTAATACAACCACGGTAGGGTGTCTCTGCACCATTCATACACGAAATATCCATAAAGTGTACACGACGGATGGGTCCTAACCATAATTCCACACGTGCCTTTAATGGGCGTCCATTCGATTGGATGAATATTTGTGCACGATCGGCACCCTGTGGCATTTTATATGTTAATCGAGAATTACCGCCTTGGATTTGTTGTAGTGGTAGGTTTTTGGGAAAGGCTGCTGGGTCATATGATAACTCTGATGATCGATCTCCCGTTACTGCATACGGGGCTAGTGTGGCGGGTGTATCATTCGTGTATTCGTCTTGGGAACGATCACGTGATGGTGGATTAAATGTTGGCAATCCTCCGTTAATTTCATGCTCTTTAGGTCCAAAAGCTGAATCGGTTAATGAATTGATGGCAGTTTGTGGTTTGATACTTTGTTGTGGTGCAAAGGCCGTGACCGTCGTTAGTGCGCAAAATGCTTGAATAATCTTCATATTCTACTACTTTTTAATTATATAATAATATCTTTTACACTACTATATCCAATAATACGCCGCCGTCCAATATCAAACGCCATGCACCTACAAGGAAGTTGATGTAGTTTGCATTCGTCATGCGGTATCTTTTGTGGGTAAGTATCAATGTACATTCTTATGTAGTACAGTTTTCTTGGCTGAAATAACTTTGATGCCACCCTAATTGCAAGCGCGTGATACCTAGGAGACCCCCAATACATACAAGTTAATAGTGAAGTTGCTCTAGCGTATAGACATACCTATACATATTAATATACACTCTGAGCTGAGCATAAAAGTTGCAAGAGTCTGTCTCTCTCCCCTTTGCAAAAAACAAGTCGCATAGTTTTAGTTGTTGCAATGATATCCACTACTCCACCACGACATCGTCCTCCACAATTACCCCCAAGCAGCTTACGAAACAAATCAACAACATCTCGACGTATTAGTAATCCAATGGCATATTCAACAATCACACCATCCAAGTCACGAACACCGCCGCCACCTCCGATACAAACCTTCCAATCACCACCCAATACTACTGAGATTCATGAAGTAGCTATTGATCATCATTATCATCCAACAGATATTTATGAAGGGTATCTCCAACCAAGTGATGATACTAGTTATAATAATAGTAGTAATGATGATTTGATACCACTAACAACAGTTTGGCCTTCATTACTATCATCAACATTCTCACAAGATGACGAAGATACCAAAAATATTTTAGAATGTAACTATGATATTAATCCAACAATATTATATCAAAATATCCAATCTAAACAATGGTCATCCGTAATTCAACGTGCTAAAACACATCCTAACGAAGTATCAACATGGGTATCACGTACTGAATTGAATTCAACAAAGTTACGTTGGAAATTACTGCCGTTACATGCAGCGATCATATTTCATGCACCGTGTGATGTTATTAAATGTTTGTGTGATGTTGAAGGTACCAATGATAAGTATGGGTATAGTGTAACAAGTTGTGATGATCAGGGTAAATTACCATTGCATTTATGTTTACGAAAAAACAATACTCCTGATGATGACAGTATGACGAACTTTCAAGAGAAGTTAAAAGTTATTGAACTATTGGTCAATATATACCCAGAGAGTTTATCAATCAAAGATAATAAAGGACGTACACCTATAAGATTGGTACATAAGTTATCAAAGTATGAACAAGATTTGTATTTGAATTTGTTTGATAATCTAAATATGAAGGATGACGGTATGGATGAGAGTGCGGAAAAGAAGGAGGACGAGGATATGAGAGGTATTTTATCCGTAAAAACTGGTGATGATATTCCCAGTATTTCGACATCTCATATTCCATGGATGCCAAGACAAGTATCGCCAGCAGCAAAACAACAACGACAGTCAAGGATGGATGAGGAGTTACTACAAAAGTTACATCATCGTAGAAACAAGGAAGTTGAATATGAAATGAAGAGGAGTCATGGGACTCTTGAAAACCATGAGGAAGGTATGGAGGTCGTATATAATGTTGATACCATGCCGATTAAGTCTACACTAAAGGATGTGCCACCGCCACCTCCGCCTCCAGGTCGGCAGCCGCCGCCACCAGCAGTATACTTGAAGAAGGAGATACCTGAGGAGGATACTAGTAACGACGTCAAGTTATTGCAAAAGTTTCATACCCAACGAGTAAAGAAGGAAGACCCTCCTGATAGTAGAGATTCGAGTATTGATAATGCTCAATCTGCTACTCCCAACAGCAAATCAAAGGTTAATGATAATCGGGCTCAAAGTAAGTCAAAGTCTTTCATCAACATCAGTGGTAAGATGAATAAGGATCCACGAATCTCGGCGATGAGGGAACGACTACGAAGTAGAATTAAGACGGAATCTACACAGAATAATATGTCTATTGACAAGAAGGAGAAGAAGAAGGGTACATATATTGAAAGTAAGAAGCAGCTTAAGGATACCAAAAAGCAAGAACCGTTTGAGAAGGAGGAGGATGAGGAGAACATCACTGTTACTAGCAGTATTTGTAGTAGCACTACTGGATCGAATGTTACCAAGATTTTACCTTCGTACAAATCAAGAATCAATACTCCTGACCCACCAGTCGAGCAGGAAGTGCATGTACACGGTAGCACTTCCCCCGTATCCGATGGTAGTGGCGATGAATCCCTTTCTTTAAACAGTAGTAAGCAAGAAATGGACAAAAAGCTGGATGGTTATCATGAAGATTCAATGAAGGATATGCTCCAGGCTTTGACTAAGTCATTCTCGCTCAATGACGAGTATAGTGTTGATCAACTTAGTGGCAAGTCAATAGCAAATAAAGATATCTATGGGGAGACGAAACGGCTTGATATATATACAAGCAACACCTTGATTACTGCCCCAACAGATGACATGACAGAGGAGGAGGCTTTAACTAGCAAATGTCAAAGCAACAGCCACAGTCCAAGCGAAGTATATACTAGTCTTATTTATAAGGTCAATACCAAGGAAGAAACAACTGATGATGCTAATCAAGAAGACGCTGATGATTCCCTTGATACGCCTAAACTTTTGATGAGACTGAACAAGCTCAAAAGCCAGAGATTCTTCACTAGTCCTGAAGGAACAAATAATATCATGAATGATCTTGCAACGCCTAATCTCATGATGCAAGCAGATAGATTCTTCTCGAGTACTCCTAGGAAAGATGAAGAAGAAGTGGTTGAGAATGAGACAGAGAAGGTAGAAGAGGATACGAGTGTTGCATCATCAATTACTCATACAAAGTTCGATAAGATTATGGCAAAGTATGCTATGGAGAGTGGCAAGAAGAAGCTTGCGTCGGAATCTAGTAAAGACAAGCCAGTGGACAACAGGGAAGGGATACTTAATATGAAACCCCAATTCCTTCGGAGTGATTCAAAGCACAATGAAGAACAGTCCATCCGGTCGTCAAATCCTTATCCTGCAAGATTGAATAAGCAACAAGCATCGGAATACAATACTCCAAGCTACTTGACCAGCACAGATTCATACCAAAACAATATCAAGTCTATTAGCTTTAGAAAGATAGCCCCAG
>Ga0214478_100068_pt1 | contig 47852 bp, 41 predicted proteins | sample M1_20Mar14CPVII9_2_FD_178001 | JGI IMG/M metagenome (GOLD analysis project Ga0214478, IMG submission 178001) | Marine eukaryotic communities from Monterey Bay, California, United States - M1_20Mar14CPVII9sort6BwellD7 | ecosystem: Environmental > Aquatic > Marine > Unclassified | place: USA... | reverse complement strand
CTTTATTGTTCTAACTTGAATAATATCGTATCCTTCACTATCAACGCCGCCAGTACGAGATAGATATGATACTACTACTGCTACTAGAGCATATCACAGATTATATTACCATAATATGTACATATTCTGTATTGCACCAACTTTTGTACTGATGCCAGTTAAAACATAAAACTAAACCGAGGCACTGCCATACTGTGGTCACTACCTTAGACGGGTAGATACCAAAACACGAGACGACCAACAAAAACAGTTAGACGGCCAAGCATTTCAGTATCTTTAAGGGTAGCGATTGTAGATCCTTCGTTGATAAGCTTGTTCTTCATCTGCAGTATACACCTGTGGATTAAGACAAGCAACGAGAGGTATGAGATACCCTGGTATGAACGAGTTACCACGGCACTTTATACTGATCTGATATGCGAGCGGTGAGTATTGTTCGTTTATTCATACTCTTAAATTGTACATACCATATGCTCACATCATATACTTCTATCAATACACTAAGCCATGGGGGCATCACGAAAGTCCGCGTTAGTATTGTTTTATCATGTGATTGCTTGTGTTTGATATGGAGTGTTGGCGATTTGAGTGCTTCATTTGAACTTGGTTCGTCTTTATTTAATTACCTTTAAACCAAGTATACTAACAAAAGTTACTGTCGTCTCTCTTTCATCATCGCAAATCGCGATAACGCGCATCTCCCAGTATGATACTATTTACCAACAAAGACTTGGTCCATTCTCTAGAAGAGATGTAGAACCATTTCAATTCCTTGAAGTAGGGTTTTTCAATGGAGGTGGATACGATACATATAGAGAGTTTCTACCTCAGGGAGTGAGTCAATAGTGTATTTTATTCCAAGAGTATACATATTTGTTGCTTACAATTACATCATCATATTGATCGGGCAGGAGTGTCATTCAATAGAGATTGCTTGTCTTCCTGAAGGTCCAAGGGAGGAAGGGAAATGGCCATGGGGCAACTTTGCAGCTAAGAACCCAAGATATCAACAATACTTGGATGAGAATAGGTTACACTGTGGTGATGGAAATAATGTAACCTTTCTTGATCAAGTGTGGAAGAATGAAATGAAGCGTCCAGATGCTCCACCGCTAAAGATTGTAGTCGATGACGGAGCACATTTAGCTGAACACATGGCTCAAACAGTATTCTTTTGGTTCCCGAAAATTGAGCCACGAGGATTGCTCATTGTTGAAGATATACAGCCCATTTCCGAGGCGAATGCATTTCGAACACAATTCCTCCCTCAAATTATGAAGGACTTACACTTCTGTGGTGATCCGAAGCAACAGCCAGATGAACTTTGCTTCCCAACGCTGTTTCCTCTTCTAGCATCTATACATTGCGAGATGCACATATGCATATTTGAAAGGAATGATAATCCGGCGAAAGAGCTGAGTTTGGAGAAATCGCAACTTCCGAAGAATGCATTAGATTTGAAACAATGTAAATCAATGTTAAATGGTCATTGGTAGGAGATAGGAGAGGTCGGCATAGTAGACAGGTTTGGTCTGTATGCTAAAAGTAGTAGGATACCAGAGGCGTATCTTTTTTCTCACCCACTTTTCACACAAATTTCTGCAAATTTTAAGATAAAAGATATAGGTCGGTTGCTATGAGGATTATCTGCTCTGCAATTGCTGCTCTCCTCTCTGCCAAAGCCAACGCCTTTTACTCTCCATCATCATTATTATCTAGGCGTGTTTCCCTCTTTGCCACAACATCAGCAACCTCCGACAATATGAGCACCGAAGTAGCAAAAGTAAGTGTTAAAATTTCTGAACTCAATTGTTTATTACCCTTTACCATACTCTCTAACACAAGTACAAATGTTGTATTATCAATATATAATTTGGCCTACCTATTACCATCCTCTCTAACACAATATGATCTCATCATATACAAATATTAGTTTATCGACAGCACAAACGCAAACTATGAGAGTTTACATAAGGCTTTTGAATTGCAATTCTGGGGGTGCGTTTACTATTGTATATCTTTTAATATGATATCTTTTATTTTCTGATATACTTATCTACTCTTATAATAGTACGAAGATGGCTCTTTCTGGTTCACAATATTCTACCGAAGAACTAACTCGTACGAAAGGAGAGATGGAGGATTTCTTAGCCGATGAAGCAAAGTTGGCAAAGACAAGGGAATTACTAAAAACAGTGGCAGATGATAGTGTTGAAGCCAAAACATTGAAGATGTTGGAGCGTACATTTGGTTGTTATATCAGTAAGTTATATTTATCACATCATATATACTTACCATAACATATCACTGACATATGATTTGTATTACAGTGGAGTCCGAAGAAGCAAAAAAGCTAAGAGCTGAAGCAACAAAGATTGAAGGACAACTTGAAGCTGCTCGTAATCATCTCTCGCTTGGTGCAACAATTAATGGAAAGTTTGAAGAGATGTCTTCTGTTGGTCTACGCAACAAAGTACGAGTCGATCCTGATGAAGAAGTCCGTAAAGCATGCTATGAAGGGTTGACCAAGATAGGAGATTTCGTTACAAGCAATGGATTTGTTGAGCTCGTCAAGGTTAGAAATAGGATGGCTAAACAACTTGGGTATCTTGACTTTTATGATTACAAGGTTACCAATGCAGAAGGCTTTGGGAAAGTTGCATTGTTTGAGATCCTCGATACGCTCGAAGCTGGTACTCGTCCTATTATGGAAGAAGCAAGAAAACACTTTTCTAATGAAAAAGGAGGTGAATCTGCACTAGAACCTTGGAATATTTCGTTTAAAATGGCTGGGGATGTGACTAGGCGAATGGACCCGTACTTTCCTTTTGAAAAGTCTGTTGAACAATGGTAAGTAATGGACTCTGTTTTCATATGAAAGTTGGAACATGTTTGGTTACAGTTATTTACACATCTTATGCCCCATTTCACATCTATATAGGGGTCGTTCATTTGCTGCAATGAACATTGGATACAAAGGTGCAACAATGGATTTAGATCTATTAGATCGCAAGGGGAAGTACTCCAACGGATTTTGCCACTGGCCTCAGCCTGCATGGGTGAAACCAGATGGCAGTTGGCAGCCTTCAACGACACAGTAAGTACACTTGTTCTGTTGATTCTTCATTCCTTGTGTACAAGAACTTATACTCATTGATTTCTTGTAGCTTCACCAGTTTAGCTGATCCGTCGGCAGTTGGTAGTGGACACACTGGTCTTACAACACTTATGCACGAGGCCGGCCATGCTGCTCACTTTGCAAATGTGGAAATGCCAAGTCCATTATTTAGTCAAGAGAGATCACCAACATCTGTAGCTTACGCTGAAAATCAGAGCATGTTCTTAGATTCATTGGTAGGTGATGCCGATTGGATGGCTAAATATGCAATTAGTCGAGAAGGAAATGCGATTCCTTGGGATCTGGTAGCCGACCAAATCAAGGCAACTCATCCCTACAAAGTATTTGCATTGCGCGGTATGATTGCAGTACCATACTTCGAAAAGGCGCTGTATGAAATGGCCGAGGAGGATTTAACAGCCGAGTCTATCAAAGCTCTGGCTGATAAGATTGAGAAGGAGATTCAGGGAGGACTATCACCTCGCCCATTGCTTTCTGTTCCGCATATCCTTTCTGACGAAGCATCTTGTTACTATCATGGCTATGTGAGTTTGTGTGTTTTGTTTTTATTGGTACTTCTCCATTATGTGTGGCTTATTCAATACTCTATCATAAAACAGGTGCTTGCAGAAATGAGTGTACATCAAACAAGGGAGTTCTTCTTGAAGCGAGATGGATACTTGACAGATAATCCCAAAATCGGACCTTCTTTGGCTGAATCATATTGGAAACCTGGTAACTCTGAACAGTTCCTATCCTTAGTTGAAAATCTGACTGGTTCTCCACTTACTGGAGATGCATGGGTTAGTGAATTGAAGCAAAGTGTGGAGGATGTTTTGAAGGATGAGAAGGTGAAATATGAGTCAAAGAGAGCTGAATGTGCAGATGAATCTACAAGTGATGTTATTGATCTTGACATGCGTATTCGCATAGTTGATGGTGATGAAGTTTTGGCTGATACATCCAAGGAGGGATCGTTCTTGGCTTCATGCAAAGTGTTTGAAGAGTATGTAAAGAAGCGTTATGCAAAGAAGGAGTAGAGGAGAGATAGGGTATCTCTTTTTGCAATCATGAGTATAGATAAATATGAATCCAAACTAAACAAAAGAGTACTAAAGTTGTTTCAAGAAAGAGTATGTTAGATAAAGGCACGGCAGTCAAAGCAATTCACACTGTCTGAACTTTAAAAGAAGAGCGAGCGAGCCGGGGAGTCTAGGATACCGTATGTTACTTCTAGATAACAAAATAATATTCCACCTGTCATATTTAGATAAAACATAGTAACAAGAGACGTGGCACCAGCTCAGCAAAGCAGCTTGCCACCTCTCAGTGCAACAGTCCACTTTTTATCATCTTGTTGTTTTAGCAGGGTGGATTAATTGTAATTGAGGGGATATTACTGAAAAGATAAACAATACTATTAATAATGGGTAAGGGTGGAGATGCAAAAGCCGCTAGCCGCGGTCCAATGAAGTTAGTTGGTGATAAATCTGAAAAGATTACTTGGGGCGAAGTGAAGAAACATATTACCCCCGAGGATGCATGGGTTGTCTACCAGAACAAAGTATATGACGTATCTAACTGGCATGAGCATCCAGGTGGTGGAGTTATCTTCACTCACGCTGGTGATGATATGACCGATATCTTTGCTGCCTTCCACGCACAAGGTTCACAGGCCATGATGAAGAAGTTTTACATTGGTGATTTAATCCCTGAGTCAGTTGAACACAAAGATCAGCAACAACGTGACTTTGAGAAGGGATATCGTGATTTACGCGCCAAGTTGGTTATGATGGGAATGTTCAAATCATCAAAGTTATTCTACGCCTATAAGGTTGGTTTCAATATGACCATGTGGGCAATTGCCGTTGCAATGGTATACTTCTCGGATAGTTTAGCTATGCATATCGGTTCTGCTCTCTTATTGGGATTATTTTGGCAACAATGTGGATGGTTAGCACATGACTTCCTCCATCATCAAGTATTCAAACATCGTAAATACGGAGATTTGGCTGGTATCTTCATCGGTAACGTTATGCAGGGATTTAGTATGGCATGGTGGAAGAATAAGCACAATGGTCACCACGCCGTACCTAACCTTCACAACAGTTCATTGGAAAGTCAGGATGGCGATCCCGATATCGATACCATGCCTGTTCTTGCCTGGAGTCTAAAGCAGGCCCAGAGTTTCAGGGAATTAAATAATGGAAAGGACAGTACTTTCGTCAAGTATGCTATCAAGTTCCAAGCATTCACATACTTCCCAATCCTTCTTCTTGCACGTATCTCGTGGTTGAACGAATCATTCAAGACATCCTTCGGACTTGGTGCCTCTACCGAGAATGCCAAGCTTGAGTTAGAGAAGAGAGGTCTTCAGTATCCACTCTTGGAGAAGATTGGTATGATATTGCACTACAGTTGGATGCTTGTTCTAACTACCGGATTCTTCCAATGGTCACCTGCATATTCTCTAATGTACTTCTTCACCGCCACATGCTCATCTGGATTATTCCTCGCCCTAGTCTTCGGACTGGGACACAACGGCATGGAAGTATACGATGCCACCACAAGACCTGACTTCTGGAAGCTGCAGGTAACAACCACAAGGAACATTACCGGAGGTCATGGCGTACCCCAATGGTTCGTTGATTGGTTCTGTGGTGGATTACAATACCAAGTTGACCATCACCTCTTCCCCATGATGCCTAGAAATAACATCAAGAAGTGCCACAAGCTTGTAGAATCCTTCTGCAAGGAATGGGGTGTCAAGTATCACGAGGCTGATATGTTCGATGGTACCGTGGAGGTACTTAAGCATCTTCAGAATGTCTCAGATGAGTTCCTTGTCGAAATGGTAAAGGATTTCCCTGCCATGTAGAAGTCAGTCTAGCAGAGATGTACAAAGACTTTGATTGGTAGGAAGTAGTTCTAAGTTTAGCCCTTATTATATTGTACTCATACAGTCTTAACCACTAGTTGATTATTGTTGTTGTATATCGTTGCATAATACAACATCTACACATCGTTCTCATCCATGTTGTACATAAGTAGGTACTGCACAAGATAGATAATACACATCGTAACGACCTAGGACAGATTGCGTTGTATCGCCATTACCGTGTTCTCACTACTAATTGGAACAGCGTCAATCTAATCGCCATTGCCGTTTCACTACTTGACAACTTATGTGTCAATCAAGCTATCATCTCATTCAGTCAATACATAGCGGAATAGCGAAATAGCGGAAGACAATTGCAATATATAATACTCTAGTGTCATGGCATCGACATCACCACAACAAAGGCCTCGTGCTTACTCAAAAGGAGAAGAGCTCTTTTTAGTGCATCTAGCACGATCTTCAGCACCTGATCCTGACGATGACGACCATGATTATCCACCTCCTCGCTCACCTAAGAAATCTATAGGAGAAGAACTATTTGAAATTCATCTAAAGCGGAGTCAGGGACTTCCTCTAGATTATGATATTGCTGATGAGGATCACAAAGAAGTATCCAAAGAAGGATTAAAAGATTCCGATGGCAAGCAATATAACTTGAGAACCCGCAAGACATAGGCTTTGTGTCACTACTTCTTAATGGTTTGAGTTTACGATCTTCTGGGTATGTTATCAAAGACCCCACTTTAAGCGGCTTTTGGGAGATATAAGATATATAGACATATGATGTGTCGCTCAAGTAGTGACGAGGATGAGAAATCAGTTAGGAAATTTGATTGTGCACATGAAATAGTAGCAATACAATAGTCAATTAGATGCATTTATAATGTCATCTCTTTGTATATTATTTGCTCTTTTTATTGTGTGCACTTTCTCTACTGCCTCTCACTACCCTACCTGTGAAGTAGTAGTGATTACAAACAAATCTGTTATCAAGTAAGATTCTTTCTTTCTTATCTCGGACCGGTATCAAACAAAGGAAGGACTACAACAAATGACTCTATTCATGTGAAACAGAAACTACAACAGAGGTCTCAACATGATACATACTGACTATAGCTTCTCTCAATGGCAGAAAATGTTGAGAATAGGTACCACCTCGTATCTCAAGATTCTGCTTATCCTTCGAAAGGCATCCGAGTTATTCCATCAGTGCTATATTGTTATGAAAATTGCATACTATTAAGATGGCAAATAGGAGCAGAGCGATCTTGCTGTGTCTTCCAACACAAAGCTTATTCGTCGAAGAGTAATATAACACTATATATCTACATATCTATCTACCTATTTCAACTTCATCTGCTTCTTGGCCTTCTTCTTGGGAGGTGCCTTGGCTGCTGATCCCGAAGCTGCCTTCTTCTTCGTTCCGCCGCCTACTTTCTCTTTATGTGCATCATATGCTAAGCTCATCTTACTCATATTCTCCTTGCTCACAACGGCATGATCAACAATAGGACGAGGATATGTCTTACCCAGCTTGATACCAGCTGCATTGAGGATGCTGATGTTGGCCTTCCATGGTTCATAAATGTACTTGGCGGGAAGGTTGGCAAGTTCAGGTACCCACTTGCGAATGTAGTCTCCATTCTTATCATTCTTCTTTTGAAATGCAACGGGAGAGTAGCATCGAAAGTACTGATAGAAGAAACCGGAACAGCTCAACCAAAGCCAATTGAAGTTGTTGAGTGCATAGTCTGCATCGAGAAGTTCACTCTCAAAGTGATCGGCGCCAACTTCCCAGCTCTGCCAGAGATCTCCTCGAGTTAGAAAGCATGCAACGGCATGTCGTCCTAAATGATGAACGAAGCCTTCTGTTCGTAGCTGGGCCATACATGCATCAATCCAGGGATAACCTGTTCGACCAGCTTTCCATGCGGCAAGAAACTCCGGATTAGTTGACCACGGTACCTCACGACAGTATGGATTGTTTTGCATTTGACCCCAGCTTCCTGGATGCTGAGCATTTGCACTATGTGCAATCAAATTGTTGAAATCTCTCCACAATAATTGACCATGCAAGCTCACAGGAGGCTTGGAACGAGTAGTCTTGGATGATGCACGTCGATTCGCATCAGCAACTGCATGCCATGCGGTACGAGGTGAAAGACAACCCAAACTTAGAAATGGACTTAGGACAGTTGTTGAAGGTTGCGATACTTCTGTACAGGATGTCTTTGGCTTTTCAAATGATGCAGTCCAATCAGGACGTGCTGATACAGTCTTTTGAAGTTGTTGTAATGCTAATGTTTCTCCACCCTTGACAACTGGTTGTAATGTCTTATCCATGCACTCTTTCTTAGTCCAGACGGGTCCGATTTCATCTCTACTCTTTCCTCTTGGCCACGGTATATCCCAAGCATGTTCTAGTGGAAGATACTTATCACTATCATCGTCATCATCTTTTAGTGATGGGAAATCATTTCTGCAAGGAGACGCTAGTGGAGGAGGAATGTTACCCCTATCAATCCTTCCCAACAATGCTTGAAATGCAGCCATTGTCTTTGGTACATTAACTGCCGACCCTCCAACATTTGCAACATATCCACCAGTGGCATTTCCCAATGGACGCAATGTTTCTGATTCAAATGACATTACTTGTACACCTTCCTTCTTAGCAATCTTTTGTACTTCTGTATCACGTTGGAAAGCATATGGTTCTCCCGTTTCATCTGACTCATGTGTCATGTGAGTTACATTCCATTCCTTCCATAAAGTTGGTAATACTTCAACAGGATCACCGGTAGCAACATATAATCGACTACCGCATTCCTTCAAACTTGTATCTAAATCTGATACACATTCTAATAAGAACTTGGCACGGTTTACTGAACATTTGAGTAATTGATAGGAGTTTGGATCGACAATGTATACTGGATAAATCTTTCCTGCTTGTTGACTGTTATTATTGACTAGTTTTAGAGAATGGAGTAATCCAGGATTATCGTGTAGACGCAATCCCTTACGAAACCAATGCATAGCAACTACGGCATTGCCACTCGATTTGGTTGCTGCAGACATGATTGTTGTTGTTGATGATGATCTGAAGTGTCGTACTACTATGCTCTTATTAGGCGAGACCAAGAATCCAAAAACGGTGGATTGCAATAGTGCAAATATGATGACGACTGTGAAGATAGTAATGATGGCTCAGTTGTAGTACTGTCTAGGTTATCTTTATATCGATATTGAGGAGTATAATGTGATGGACAATTGAGTGTGAAAAAAATGATGAGTCATCTCCACCTCACAGCATTTTTTTTTGTTGAAGAAGAAACATCATATCAACATCATTGACGCCCTACAATCAATCCACTATCATCCTCTCCTAATTATACAATATGAAGCTCGTCATAGCCACTGTCCTTTTCGCCGCCACGGCTAGCGCTTTTGCTCCGTCAATACCATCGACTCGTGTAGTTTCCACCTCCACAATAAGTACAACTAAAATAATGGGAGGGGGAGATGATGAAGAAGAAGGTGGATTGGATTTAGATTTGGGAGAAATGTTTGATATGTAAGTTCATATATAGTTGGGGTTATGATGAGATGATGGAGTGATATATACGCTTGAGATATGAGAGAATTTATTATGTACACATGATATGCACAAGATATGCACATTAATGACGTATGATATGCACATATTATGTGTTGCAAAGAATATAAACTTACAATACTGTTGGGGAGAGCATGAAAAGAACAGTTTTGCGGTTTGTACTTGATACAGGGTGATATATCCTTTTTATGCATCTTGTTATTATACTAATTCACCTTCTTTCTTTCTCGAACCAAATATCAATCATCAATTAACAAAACAAATTAAAAGGTTTGACGCTGCTGATAAAGGAGAAGACTTTGATAAAGCAGTTGCAGAGATTAAGAAGGATAAATCTGAATAATCATGACAACTGTGTCTAATAGTATGAAGAGAACAAATCTACTTAACATCTAAACAAATCAAATGTTGATAATTGAAATGGGAAATGGTAATTAGATGTAGGTATCATCTGGTGGACAAATTGAGCTATTTATCCAATAACAATACTAGAACCTTGCAATAATCACACAAACACAAATGGTAGTCACATTTAAGTGTTGCTTTACAATACCGCAATTAAGTCTCTTTTGACTCAATCTATTTCCCTGTTCTCTATAACATATAAACTTGATGAATCTATGCCGACAGTCTGATTGGTAACAGCCATAGTCGTCCAAAAGAAAGCCGGTGCATCAAGTTGCAGGGTACAATTAAAAACTTTATCATCGTTGTTGTTTACATCATGCTACCACCCTGGTAGACGGGTTCATTGAGGTCAGCGTTAGTGTTCTTATTTTTGTTGCACATCTTGCCTCGCATTAAGAAACCAATTCCTCCAAGAACGAGAACAGAAACACCAACAATGATGGCAATAATACCTGGAGTTAACTCAGGCATCATTCCAGAGGATTCATCACCCATGATGATTGCTCCGTTCTTATCGCGCTTGTGCCAAGTTCCTGAAGTCTCCTCGTTGTATGCGTACGTGTACTCTCCATCCTTGGCGTTGAGGATAGCACAGACTTCGGCAACATCGTCGGCCTCGGCGATATCATAAGTGTACCAGTTGTATTCGTCGTCGGCATCTGTAACATTATGAATGTGTTAGTGAAGACCACTTCCAAAACAAGGCATAAAGAAATACTATCTTTCTGACTACTTACCCTCTTCTTCCTCGTTATTTTCATCGGCTTGGCAGTTGTTGAAATCAGCAAAGCTATCAGATTCAAGCACTCCGGCACAGTAATCATTCAATTCATACTCTTCCTCCTCATTATTATTCTCGTCCTCTTCTTCGTCAGGATCGGCAAACTCTTGTACCATACAGGGCGTGACTTCACTGAATGCAGATTTGATAAACTGCTCAGCATAAGTAGTCATGTTACGACCATTCTCATTGTCATTTGCGGGAGTGTATATGTCACCAAACTTGTAAATACTAGAGTAAATGGTACATTCTTCATTCAAGAAGACGGCTAGTTCAACACTATCTCCGTAAGGACTGCACATGGCACCGAGGTAAAGTTCGGCATCGTTCTTCTGTACACCAGATTCCTTACAGGCAGCAAGCTCAGCAATCCATTCGGAAATCTCCTCGTCAAGTTCTTCCTTATTTTCGTAACCTTCATCCACATCTTCATCATCGACGAAACATTCGTAAGAGTTACACTGACTGCAGTTAATCTGCTCCTTGGCAAGCTTACGAGTGATCAATTTACGACGATCTGTTGGGAAGAAAGGATATGTTAGCATAGATCCATTTGAAATGTTCGAAAGCTAGGAATCTGTTGTCACTTTTACTTACCCTTATCATCTTCCTCTTCATCCTTGTCATCTTCTTCTGTTATATGTTAAGAATGAGCATGTGTTACTGGTTAGAAATGATTGCCAAGCTGTCAACTCAATGAATACATACCTTCATCTCTGTCATCTTCCTCTTCCTCATCCCTATCATCTTCCTCTGTCAAAAGATTACATTTCACGAAGTTAGACACAATACAAGTTTACAAAAGTGACATCATACACCCCTCAAACTTTACAAACCCACCTTCTTCTTCATCTCTATCATCCTCTTCCTCTTCTTCGTCCCTATCGTCCTCCTCCTCATCTTCTTCAGCCTGTTGCTCCTCGGCATCTTGAGTGCAGTAGTCTGCAAACTCATTACATGCATTACAGTAGTCAGTTCTCTTGTTTGCATGACTTTGAGCTATGTATGTTAACCAATCAGCTAATGATACCATGTAAACATCACCATCAGCATCATAATAACAATCATTTTCTTTACAGATATGGACCAATACATAAGATGCAGTAGATGCAATCTGTCCAGATTGAACATAAGCTACCATATTCTCATCCTCAAACATTTCCTCGTCCTTTGTCTTAAGTTCGACACATTGAGAGAATTTGAGAGAGTAGGATCCATCAATTTCTAGTTCGCCATCTTCTAAACGACGATTACGTGAAGAAGAAGCACCATTGTTGTATGGACGAGCTACTTTAAGTAAAGCCTCGGTACTTGGTTCACCACGACGGAGAGTACGTTGGTTATTATCCAACTTGATAGTTTTACGACGGATAGGACCGGCGGCGGCAGAGGCCGTTGTAGCAAGGACACTTGCTAATGCAAATAATGAAAAGTTCATCTTTGTTTGTTTGTTACTGCTGATTGGGTAGCGTGTAAAACATAGGATTGTTAGTTGCAATGATGAAAATATATGCAAAGAAAATTATGCACATAATATTGCTCCATTGCAGTAACTAAAGATCAATAAGCATCTGCTGTCAGTAGTTGAAACCTCCGGTAATGCTTTATATAAATTGAAATACCTAGCCTCTGGATGCACCTACAACTACGCATATATTTCTTCGACATAACACAAATAGATGCACTCTCATAAAAAAAATCCGTAGGTGTATGCTTTGATACTTTTAATAATAATGGTCACACCTCTACCGCAACGAATACACTGTACACTGACCAATAATGCTGCATGTAATAGACTCACCTATCACCTCTTGGGCGTTTAATAATATGAGTACTATGTTCAAAATATAACGGCTATGTAGCATCGCATCGAAATGGGCCAGTTTGAATTAAGGTCGGTGCGTGATACAGTCTTTTACCTTAACGAACGTACCTTAATTATAGACTGTTTGTTGTTTGTTGTTGGTTGTTGAAGTAGATGGTGAGTAGTAGTAGCCTCTAATATCAATAACAAATAACACACAACACATCAATATCCTCAGTATTTCTTATATAATAATAAATCATCAATAAATATCATGTCGTCATCACCAGCCAACGAGTCACCGCCGAGGGATACGGGCGATGAAGATACAAACAAACTACCATCTGCTAATGTTGACACTCCCAATACAAATACCAGTGGTGGAGAAAGAGGTGATCAGGATGATCGATCTCGTTCAAGATCACGAGAACGCGGCGGCGGTAGTAGTAGTCGTAGATCAGACCATAGGCGTAGTAGATCCAGATCGCGCAGCAGAGGGAGTCATCACAGGAGGAGAAGGAGTAGTTCTCGATCAAGATCAAGGAGTAGGAGTTATGATAGAAGGGATCACCACAGACGTTCGAGGTCAAGGAGTAGAAGTCCAAGAGATAGTCGATCGAGGGAACGTCGTGTAAGTTGTTTTATTTTGTGTATGGGTGTATAGGTGAACTTATTATTATGTGCACATGATATGTCTCAAAATGTTTGGTTGCAATTATATATATCTTCTATTATTCAGAGAGATAGGGATCATTACAGGGATAGGGATCGTCATCATCATAATCGTGATAGGTATGGTGGAGGATATGGCCCTCCTGATCATCACCGTGGTGGTAAGTTTATAAATTCTATGTATCTTAATGAGTTTGTTTTTATGCAACTGTCAACTAAATGAGGCTGATCTAACACTTTTATATGATTATTATAGGCCGTTCTGATCGTGATTATGGACCGCCTCCTGGATACTTTGGTCCAGGGCCTGGATTGCATGGTGATTATCCCGGACCTCCACCACATAGGGGCGGAGGAAGGCGTAATCGAGATGAAGGTAAGACAAGAGTATCCATTGTGTTGCTATTATATATAATATATATAATCCGTTCTGTTGCTATTTGAATACCTATGTAAAGCTGAAGCTCATGATGACTTATTTTCTTCAAATTGTTATACTCTAGGCCCTCCTGGTGTATCTCTATTGATTCGTAACGTAACAGGTGATATTAGTACCAACGACTTGCAACACGCCTTCGGACGGATTGGAGAGGTTAGGGATGTATACATCCCTCGTGACTTCCACTCTCAACAGCCAAAAGGTTTTGCATTCATTGAATATGCCACACCTCAAATGGCAGCCGAGGCACGTGAGGAGATGGATAAGTTTTTAATGAAGGGTCGAGAATTGGAGGTTGTATATGCACAGGAAAGTCCGCGTTTGTACTTCTTTGTTTTGTGTATTCGTGTGGTCAATTTGAAGTCTAGGTGATCTACCTACTCATTTGACCTTCATCTGCCTCATTTGATTGCCATTGCAACTCACATGTACTAACATATGTTACAATCATCTCTCTTTCATCTCCATAAATCGTGATAACGCGCATCTTCCAGGAAAAACGCAAAACGCCCCATGAAATGCGAGGAAGAGTTGTTGATGGAAGAAGTAGGAATGGTGGTGGTGGACGTGAAAGGGGGCGTGGTGATTTTAAGAGGTGAGTAGGGCGTGTACTATATATTTGAGGTATGCATGTCAAGTTTGATGAAAATTAATGCTCACTGTTGGTGTTATGTACCCTTTACTACAGATCATCATCGTTTGAACGCTTCAAGAATCGAGAGCGTGAGACTCATTTCAGACCTCCTGATCGTCGTGATTAATATGATGTCAGGAGAAATTTAGGAGAGTAGGTTAGTATATTGGGTTAGTTGTCGTCCTTATCTGAATATGGCAACAAACTTTGTTTGTTTGAGAGTGTCATATATATCCCGGCGTCGTTTTAATCGCCACTATGACACTCAATTTGTATTTGTGAGAGTTAATCATTGAAGACTGTATCAAGGTGAAGAAGGACACTATACTGCAGAACTGCATGATGTGGATAATGTAAATGAGTTGTTTGCGGTGTCCTTGAGAATCAAGAATGAAGACATAAGATTTGTCCTTAGAGAGTTTGTCTCGGTATCAAGAATATAATATTATATGTATCAAGAATAACTATTTTGAGTTATAATTCAAGTGAAGAACTCAAGTACCAGGATCAAGGAGATCTGTCTCTTCTTTTGTAGACATTATTTAGTAATGTCTGTCGACACAGGGAGGAAAGAAGTTCCAACAAATAGATCTCTAAATCTGTAGATCATTCTTTTGAGCAAGAAAGCTCAGTAGACTCTTCCCACAAGCGATTGTCAAGCCATCTGCCGCCTCGAAGAGCTCGGCTGGCATCCTCTAAAAGACCTCCTCAAGCTTGGCTGCCCAAGTCTCAAAGGCGAATAAGACTCGCAAGCAGTAGTGCAGCCCCTTATCTTACTTCTCCCCTCAAGTAAATGTCCCTTTCAAAGGTAAGTAGTAACAAATGTGTGCATAGAATTAAATTGATAAACTAAGACATCATAAGCCTAGATGTAAGTAAATCAATTTATTCTTTTAACGGCTAAGCTCCATCCCTTGCCTTCTTCTTTTCGTCAAGCCATAACTCCATCTTCTCCTTGAGTTCAGAAGCCGGTACAACTTCATCAATGGTAAGCTCCTTTCTATTGAAAGGATCAGTTGCATCATTCAGTAAATGCTGACTAATAGTAGAACGGTCGACAATGGTATCACTAGTTGGGAGCAAAACGGGATCTGCCATCCACTCTTGAGTAAGGGGGTCGAGGAATTCATCTGGCGCATCTTCAATTAAACCTTCATCGGCTACTAAGTCCTTGGCAGCGTCTTCCACCTTGGTGGCAAGAAGAGCAAACAGCCCCATACTATCACCGACAAGCAGGCCCAATTTTCTACAGGTCTTGACTGACTTGTTCATTAGATCGGGAGTGTAGTAGCCACTCTTGGCACATGCAACTTGAAACTCATCCGCTGCGGCAAAGGATGAGAAGATTACACACAAATCCTGCAACATTTCCTTTGGTTTGAAGTTGTAAGACTCTGGATTGTCAACTTTCAAATCCAAACCTCTCGAGCCGACCAACTTGTTGAGTACGAACAAAAGCATATTCGCAAGACGAGAGCACATGTCAGGCAGGAGAAACATATTACGGATATCACTGTCTGTATTGAGGAAGCCAAGCATCTTCACTACAGAATTACACAACGACAGGGCCGTCTTCACTTTTCTCTCATTTTCATCATGTCGTTCAGAGATGGTCTCACGTTCTTCCTCGCTAAGTGCTCCCCACTCTTGGGGATTTGCCATCTGCACCTGCACCTTTCTGATCTCTGGCAATCTTTCCATCACATCGCCAAACAGTGACTATTTTATATGTGAAGAAGAGATACATGAATTAGACATCTTTGACACAAAATAAGTTGTACACATAACACAGCTAACTTACATTCATTTCGTTCATTAATCCATTAGCAAATGTGATAAAGTTGGATTTATCTTCAGTGACTTTCTTGAATGCAGGTCTATGTTGGGGACTATCCCAGAGATACTTGAGCAAGGCAGCAATCTTGGTTCGGTGTGCATTCTTCTCGTAGAAACCAGTATTCTCAACTTCGCCATACAAAACAAGTAGCGAGGGCGCTAGTGATTCTTTGGCAAGCTTATCGGATGTGAGGTAAGGCTGTCCGCCAGCTAAAGGATCGCACGTCACTGAGGCAGGGACTTCACTTTGGCGTCTACTACTCTTATCAGGTAAGAACACGTCGTGTAGCACGTCTCCGAGTTTTGCTCGTAGATTGTAGTTTCGAACAAGCTGTTGAATTACAAACAAGGTGAAACATGGTTAGAGTATAGTGTAGAATGAGTAATGGTAATGAGTTTGATTGAACAAATTGCACTTACGGGAGCATACTCTTTCGAAAGTAAAGTCACCGTTAGCCGGAATATGTTACCTAAGTCAACACCCGACATCAGCTTAGGAGTATAGTCCGTCGCATAATCAAGGACTGCACACATGTCATAAACAATATGTTCTGGTATCGTCTTCAAAAGTTCTTTATCCATCTGAAGGAATATGCCCGCTGCCATATTGTAGTACCTAAACACATCAGGAATGTATGTCGGCGATTTCAAAGAAATCTCCATGATATGCTGTAACTTCAAAAGTGAGATAAATCTTGGATTTGAACGAGGGTCATCGTTTCGTGACCTGGAATTATGATATTCATGGTTAATGTTGCGTAAAATGTTATCATATCGTCGAGTTCTCGGTACAACTGACAACGCCAATATTCGAGAGCAAAAGAAGAAACAGAGGGGAATAAAACTATTCTTGGGGTTGTAGTCACCCTTGTCTGTGACATCTACCCCAAGGCGTGGAATTGCATCTTCAACTGTCAACGAGTATACACCGCCGTGACTTTCAGGAGAGCATACAAAGCCTGGATCTACCAAAGAAGCCTTTTTGGGATCTTGGATGAATGGATCACAGAGCTTCAGTAAAACAGCTGATAGATTTGTCAGTAATTCTGCACTGCTAACTTTGGACCTATCAGCTCGCATACCATCTGCTCGAATGTTTAGCAAGAGTGCATCAGTGAACCATTGAATCACTTGTTTCCGTGACTCCTCGCCGGCTACTACCAACTGCTTTACCAGCTCATTGCACTTATTCTGGTACAATTCCAGTTGCCTACGAAACCCGGCAGTAGTTTGGTCAATATCCCTCCTCGTGGGGTTCGAGAATGCTTGCATCAAGGGATTGTTCTGTTCACGAGGATCTTGAGGGAAGGGGAAACCGAGACGTAGCACTAATCCCAACGCGGTATTATCCTCTAAGGCTGGACCAGATCTACGTTTGTATGATCCTGGAAGAACGGGAGGTTCGCCTGGCCTACGAAAGGCTTGCATCATTTGTGCCATTTGAACTTGTTGAGGAGTAAGGTTTGGATTCTCACATGTCTCGGCTGCCCTTGGTGTATTGGCAGCAGGTAAGAGGAATAATGGCATCTTGGCAAAGGCTACGGCTGCCTTTTTGTTTGTACATAATTCACGAAGCGCCGAGGTTAGGAAAATACCATTCCCTGTCACTCCTTGGGTAGGTCCCTCATCCAATAGCGTCTTGCATTTCGATAATGAGTCGGTAATATGTTTGACAACATCTGCAATAACAGTTCCAAACGAATCAGCGTCTTGAGAGTGTAACTCTTCACACACTGAGTAGTAGAATGAGGTATTTTTACCAAGAACATCAAACGTAATCGATGAGGTAGGATCAATGGATGTAGTGGATAAGCACTTGGCAAGCTGTAGAGGTGCATCAGCCCCTAACTCAAACAAATCTGGGACCATGAGTGAGGATGCAGCATAGCTTACAACCTAAAAAATGTTGTGAATTAGGGGTAGAATATGATATAAGTTTAGAACATATTAGAAACATATCATATGCACAAAACTTTAAAGTACACATCACAAAAACAACAACATACCTGACTCCTAATTTCATCCAAAATATCAATCAATTCATCCAAACTACCATCATCACTCTTCTTCTTATTCTTCCCATGTTTTAATTCCTTCAATTCTTCACCAGCCCGTTTATGACATCCACCCAAATATGCAATCAAACCTAACTTAGTTTGTGAGGGTATTGTTTCCAAACTACGCGATGACGGGGACAATGCCAATCGGGCAGCTAATAACTCGGCAATATGATGCACCTGCACTCCTGTTGGACTTTTGGTAGTGTTGTATATTTCATCATCATCTAATGTTAAATGTACACAGGGAGGTGTACGATCGGAGGATGAATCACCAACTGTTACAAGTAGTACACGTCGTAATAATAATGTCTTTTTACGTCGGATTTTGGAATTTGGATCAACAGGCGAAGATGGTGGTGCCTTCATTTTCTTCTTTGGTGCTGGTTCCATTGATACGTCCTTGGTGGTAGTAATTGGAGAGGGTTTGGATTTTGGTTTTTCAGTATCAATATCCATTGGAGAAGAAGAAGATACAGATGGTTTATCTACTTCCATTGGTGATGCGGTTTCCCCGCCAGTGGTACCACCACTATTCTTATTATCAGTGTTACTACTAGCAGTAGAACTACTCTTTTCCAATGCTGCCAACCTTGCCATACGTTTAGCTCTCATTTCCTCAGGAGTTGGTTCAGTAGAGGGTGTTGTGGTGGTAGTGGTGTCTTCATTGTTGTTGTTTGATCCCTCATTTTCATCTGCTGCTGCTTCACCATCTCCACCACCAGCACCTCCTGCGCCACCACCCAGTGCCCAATTTGCAATATCCGGTAGAAATCCAGACATATTGAATACTTTATTCTCTAATAAGATAATAACAAGTAGTGAGCTTGGATATGAAGGATACCGGCTATTTGGTCCTAAAATTGTTGCTTGGTTGTTGATTGGTTGTACCTAAGGGTTGTATTAATTATCGGTGGCGGCCGGCGGCGCTTCATAACATACATTGAATCTTAATCTCTATCTAGGACTCTTGGTATGTGCTCGTATCGATATTATTAATTGCAAATTTCAATGTGCACATAATTAATTTTTATATGCATCTGTGTCTGTCTGTATAGGATAGGTTTATGTACTTATTATTTATCATACTCATTTGCTAACAATCTCATACTACAAATTATATGACAGGATATACATTTAATATATAAAGTACAATAACAGATAAGAACAATGATGATGAGTCAAGATTCCGTAGAAGTATTATCCCAATACAATTCACAAACGATAATTGATGTGGCCAATTCGAAATTACAATCAGATGGTATCAATTCCGCGCAAACTGTATTCCAATCAGCATTATTAGATTGGGTAGATGATGTTACCATGGGCGATATGGGTGATAATGTTGGTGTGAAAGCAGAGATTGTTAAGTTATGGTTAGCGTATGCTAATTTGAATAGAAGTGCTAATTTGGTAAGTTCGACGTATTATGGTATTTAGGTTTATTTGTATTGATTGTTTTGTGGTATAAATTGTTATTCTTTAGATGTGTTTGCTATTTGTTTGGTGGAGATTTATTTGAGAATGGTCGGAGATAGAATGGGGGTTTCTTATTAAGGTGTAGGGGCCAGTGCAGTGTGGAAATAAATAACTTTCAGTGGTATTGCAGTGTTGCTTTAGGGATTATCTTATACGTGACGTTGACGCGACAATAATCATATACCGAATGTACAATTATATATCATGTATAATAATACCTAGATCTGGAATTAAAACCAATTATGGCATACTTTCAGTCTTCAACGTGCTTCTTATGACTTTAATGATTCTCTCACAAATAAACTTATCCCTTCTTTGTCTTTCCCCCAAACAGAATAAGTCTGCAACTGAAGTATATGAGCAAGCAACCAATTGTCCAGTGGCGGGGAGCGCAGGGAAGATTTGGCAAGAGTATACTCAATTCCTCGAGGAGAGAGGAAGGCCAAAGACTGCTCAAAAGATATACCTCCGTGCTTTAGTCGGTGAAGGCGGAGATGGAGGAGTGGCATCGGTCGGACCAATGGTAACAGATCCCAATGAGCAGGAAATACTTTGGAATGGATTCCTTAGTATGATGCAATCTTCAAGGAAGAATCCTAATCTATCTATGGACGATCTCAAGACGGCAATTCAAAAAGAGCATCTCGGGCAATCGACTACTTTAAATGATGGTACCGATGATCAGACAATGCCTGACCAGCAAGCTTCGTCAGCAACCGCAGCAAATAATAACCAAGACACAGAAGAAGAAGTACCAAAGCCTGCCAAGAAACGATCGAGATGGGGTACACAACCGATAGAGACGGAGACTGTCAGCGCAAGTAGTATTGATACTGCCTCTGGTATATTGGTAACGGCAGCGAAGAACATGCCACCAGAAATAGAAACTTTATGGCATGCGAGAGATGGAGGAAGTCTACCATCTCGACCTGAACCACCATTATTCACAGCATCTCCACCCAAGCTAGGAGATCCGTCGGGTAAAGATCTTGTAGGAAATGAAACAGCGCTAAAGATATTGAAAATTCTCACGGCAAAGACTCATGATGGCAAGTGCTTGGGTTCAGCAATACTCGAATTGTGCCATGCATGTTGGATGATGACAGCTCTTAAGGAAGAATCAGTAGTGAAGGCCGAGAAGTCACTGCAGATGAAAATTGCTGCAGATAGAGAAACAATGGAAGCTGATCTCGATGCAAGAGCATCTGTAGCCGGTGGAGCCATAGAGGCAGTTCAACAAGCTAATGACAAAGAACGAAACTCATTTGAGCAGCAGGCTCAAGCTCAACGGAATCAACTACAATCTTCCATTGCATGGGAATTTCGTAAGCTACTCTACACTCAACAGACCATTCTAGCAAGTGCGAAACTCCCTGGATTTGTTGGACCAACAGTAGATTCGACAGTCATTACTTTCCAATCAAAAGTATGCAGTGTAATGCATTCGGCATTTTATCTTCGTGCAAGAGTTGGGGAAACTTCACATGTTAACATGCTTAATAAACAACTTGAGAGTCTTCAAACATTCATCTCAACAGCTGTTAAGCAAGAGCCAATCGAACAACAACCTCAATTTCAAGCGCCCTTTCACTTGCCACCGCAATTTACGCAACCATCAGTATTTGCACAGCCGCCACAAATGTATACTGGCCAGATTGCTCAGCCCATGACTGGACTATCACCGATATTACAACAAGCAACGATGCTACCTGGTTATCAACAACCACAACTAATGGTTCAAGGTCAACAATTACAGCCACAGCAATATCTTGCCACCAGTACTCAGCCTGCTCTTAGTCAACAACAATTTAATACTGGTCAGCCATAGCGATCATCTTAACATAAAGCTGTAGTTGGTGAACTGATTATACATGTACATATCATATGTGAGTACTAAAAACACTTTAGTGAATAGACTGTGCATATCATGTGAGCTAATACATTAGTATTCTCTATTTCTTCTTCTTCTTTCCACCCTTCTTCTTTGATGATGCGCTTGCACGAAAGAGTTGTTTGAAGAGATCATCATTCATTCTCGTGTCAACTTTAAATTCGGTTATCTGTTTGTTGTCAACTAACGAAGGTAGAAGTACTTTAGCACCTCGATCGCCAATATTGTTATGATTAATATCCACTGCAATGAGTGAAGGATGTTTTACTAAAACTGTCGCCAAGGTTTCAATACCCTTGACATCATCATCAGTTTGATTTATTCCATTATCAGCTAACCGAAGTGTCTTGATACTTGTATTGGCAAGCAAGCCGGTGCATAAATCACTCAAGCCACTGCCTCCAATTGCATTACAACTAATGTCAAGTGATATCAAGGCTGTCTTTTTAAAGCTGAGTATGTCTGTAAGAGATTGACCTCCTTGCTCATCGATCCCGCAGTGTTTTAGGCTTAGTTTTTTGAGTGTACTATTGGTTGCTAAACCTTTACACAAGGCTGCAACTCCTTGGCTACCCATTGTTCTATTGAAGTCTAGTATAAGCGTATTCAATGTTGTATTCATTCCAACACATAGAGACCTACCAAGAGCCTTGGCTCCAACATGACTTATATCGTTGTCGGTCAATTCAATATACTCGAGCTGCCATATTGGTTGAGTAGCCGTTGAATCTGTTGATGGATCAAGAGGTCTTTTAGTTGCAGTTGCAATGAGTAAGGATTTAATTGACGAAGCTCCAGCATCTCCAAGGCTAGAACTACAGATTCTTAGTTCTTTTGTGGCTGTAAATGGTATACTGATCATGGCATTTACTAAACATCGACAACCTCCTGAACCAAGAGCTTCACCTCCTTTGGTGTTTGGCAGTACGATAATCTGAGTACCTCTATTTTGATTCTCTTCATTTATCAAATTATCTTTGAGTGGCTGATATGGTGTTATTCCAATGGACTGGCATTCATTGTTATAACTGCTGTACAGTATGTTTGGGTCCGACTCTGGTCCTTGTTCTACTGTGGCTTGTTTACCCTTTGCTCCTTTTGCCATTATTAGGGTTGTTTGGTTTAGACTTGGGGTATAAAGATAAGTAGAGGTTAGACATTGATCTAAAAGGCGGAGAGATCAAGATCGAACTCAAGCTTGCAAAACTTTGAAAAAAACTCTTGAAAACTTCGGGGGTCTCCGGGGTCTCTACACAGTCTATTATGATTCATTCCTTATCTTCAGTGAAGATATTGACTTAAGTACAAGAAGACGAAGACAAAGAAGAGAAGAAGTGCTCATAAGATATGTACAAATCCTTAGGCTTGTTTGACTAGAGTAGAAACCCTATCAGCTAGATAGCTAGATAGATATCGACTGCATCATCTCCACATATCATATATGTATAAAAGCATTCCGAACCTGTGATTTAGATCCAGTCTTTATATAGAATCTAATCACATACATATCAATACCTAGGGATAGACGTGAGATAGAGCGTCACAAAAGAGAGCTAGCAGTACCTCCAAGGATACCAGCAGATACACTCTCATAATTTTTACGAAAACTTTTGCACTTCAGTCTGGCTGGTGAAGTTGAACTTATTCTCTAATATTGTTCTCTACTAGACAACAATGAAGAGATCAACATCACCCGATTGTTCATTTATAGGGCAGTCTTTAAAGCGTGTAAAAATCAGCACTTCTCCTGGTGAACTGCGTCTTGACAGAGATATAGAACAGTTGCTCAGTGGTACTACTAAACAATGGACATCCACAGTAAACAATGATATCAATAACCAAAGTTGGGGACGAGGTACACGCATACACAGTGAATTATATTGCAATAATGCACGTTTAATACGCGATCCGGTAGATCCACTTCGGTTACGCCTGACATGTCTACATCAACCTATTTCAATACCACCACAAAATAATGTTCAACATGGTACACAACAGCATTTATTATCACATTCATCATCTTCATCTCCAATACCACCTGAACGATGGACATATTTAATACAAATGCCAAGAATGTATCCTCATTTTCCACCACTAATTACGCGTGTCACTAAGGATTATAATGATAATGCTCATGAACCTCTTGGTAATATTGTTAATGTTCAAGGTGATAGTTATTATAATAGTGTAGCGTCTGTTTCATCATCATCTATACAATATCAAATGGAACCACCCATGCCTGAACAGGTATTGATTAACCCTTTGCCACCCACGCCTAATGGACATACTAATCAGAATAATAATGGTACATCCAAATTATTAGATTTAGATTTAGCTACCTGCGTTTGCAATACATGGACACCTGTTAGCTCACTTCAAGATTTGATTGATTTTCTTATTCAAATACCTGTGAAACGTCGAGAATGGTGGAGTATTGAGAGTAATCGTTTGCGTCATCAAGAGCAAAAGGAATTAGGTTTACAACATACAGCATCTCCTCAAAGACTTGCGAGCCAGTCAGTTAATGCACTCAACTCAACTAGTCCACATCGGCAGCAAGAACAACAAGTTGAACATCAACACTATCAATGGTTGAATCATGATAAGAATCATTTTACTCCACCAAGTGAGATGGATGATGAAGATATGAGCATGATGATGGAAGAGCAACAGCGGAATGATGATTTAGCTTTATCTCAACTATCAGGCACAAATCGGTTCAATGTTGGTTACGACCGTACAAGAAGTGATTGGAATATGGGATAGAAGAAGAAGAGGAACATGCTACCTTTTTATTTCAACAACTGTCCTCAGTCCTCAAGGCCATTACTACACGCTAATCGTACTAGAAAATATTTGATGACAAATTGACATTATTATTATTTTACTTGAACATTACACACCGACTGGAAATCATATTATTCACATGAACTTAGTGTGAGGGTGTTGAAACATGTCTTGTTGAGAATACGAGTTGTATTCTCCTCCATAGTCGTCATTATTTCCATCATATCTGTTTTGAGAGTAGTACTCTCCGGCATATTCACCTTGATCACTGCTGTAATGGTTGAAACTACTCTGATGTTGAAAGTTTGCTGCATTTGGATGCTGAGAGAAGCTGCCTTGTGTTGAATAGGTTTCGGGAAAGATAGACGGAGCCGCGCTAGTGTTGTTGTATCCCCCATGTAGCTGCTGCCGCTGCTGCTGCGGATACTGATACTGTTGTTGCTGACGAGTGGGTGGCACCATTGGTGTAAACTCTACAGTATTTACCATTTGCATGCCCATTGGTTTCTGCTGCTGAATCGCTGTATTTGGTTGAAACAATGTACGAGGTTGGAATGGCGTTTCAGTGGGTAGTCCTCCTGCCCCTGCTTGTTGACTTGGTTTGTGTTGTGTCGAGGGATCGGGTATATCGAGAAACTCGGAATCATCAATATAATCATCAAACTCATCTTCTTCACAAGGTTCCATCAACTCTTCAAGGACCTCTTGAGCCTCTATGTCTTCTCGACTACTACTCGTGCCATTTGACCCAAAAAATGTTGCAAGCAACTCCTTGGACGCATCTCGGATGGGAACATCTTCCAACGTATTGGCATTGGCAGTACCGACATTGACTAATGATTCTAATGTGTTCAATACAACTGATGAATCACCCTCTTCCATCTCATACCTATCCGCCCAAGCATTAAATGTTTTCATTACGTGATTGGCAATAACCTCTTGAGTAGGTTTCCCCACCCCACCTGGTAAGAAATGTTTAGTTGCAACCTGTTGGAAGTACTTTGCCTTCTTTTCACGTTTATCTGGCTGAAGTGAAGCTACTGTTGATTGAATAGTCTGTACAACTTGAGCTGCATCTGTTACAATGGCTGTTCGGGTAACGTGTTTCTTTTCTGTGGTTGTTTTGTCTCTGTGCAGCAATGATTGTTGTGCCTGGCTTACAAAGGAATCGCGACGACCTAGCTGATCACGCTGATGTTCACCGGATGGCAAGAGAAATATGCATAGGCTATTCTCAAACTTATCACGAAATGTAGTACACAGGCCATCGACGTCTAAACGTTTATCATTGTCCTCCTTCACTACTTCATTTTCTAAACGATTAGCATCATCGACGTCGTATATACGGACGGCCACACTTGGATTCCCACTTACAAGGAGATGGACTCCACTAAGCTTTTCCACAACACGTAACTTGTTGGTAAGGGGACGAAGTTGAAGCTCCCAATCTTTTGGAATTTCGTTAGCCTTGCGGTTTATCAAGACAGTTTTCAATTGAGACATTTGTATGTGTCGATGGTGAAATAAATCGGTGGTGAAATAATACTTAAAAAATGATCAATGGTGAATTAATAACCAATGGTGTTGCTGAATTATATTAGATTGATGTATGAATTGATTATTATTGACGACGATAACGGTGGTTATAATATAATAACACAATGGTCAATTGTCTCGACGATGGTAATAAACAATATTTGTTATATAAAACTTCTTGCCGTCGGCGGTAAATTATTTTCGCTTCGTATCGGCGGCGGTATTTATTATTATTGTTATCTCCTTGGCCACTGTGCAGTATAATATCAGGGTTGCTACATCAATTGCCGTCGATGAGAGGTGTGAGATGTTTATGTGAGGGAAAATGAGAGGTCGCGAGTAAACAGCTTCCACGACTCGAATCAAGTTGTACTCTCATCTACAAAGTTATTGATAGGTTTCTTCTCATAAGTATAGAGAACGGCAGATTGTGCGCATAAACAATGAACTTGAATATAAATACAGACGGAGGTTCTCCTTTATCCGACTCATCTCCTCGAGGATGGAGGTATGTGCTTCTCCATTCGCCGAGAAATGGCGGTAGTTCAGCTCTACCCTTACTTGTGCTCTTTTTTGGTGTCGGATTACTTCTCGGTGGCAATATTAATTGGTACAAACCAAACACAAACATGAACAGTGGTGATATTCAATATCAGCAGCATAGTAACTTATCAGGGAGCATTCACGAACAGCAGGAAGACCACCATGTTACCCCTGTGGGGGGGAGGAAAAGATCTCTGCCTCTTTGCTGGCTAATGTCTTTCCCAGTGAGTAAACTGGTATATCTTGTACACTACATTTGAATCTCATATATGCCTCTACTCTTGCCTTTATATATAGAACTCAGGAACGTCATACACAAGTCTATTGGTAAGAACTGTTACCGGCAAGAATACTGCTTCAAATTATGGTAAGGAGAACTGCGGAGAAGATGGTACCAGTGTACCGGTCTTCCCGGAAGAAAGTCCTTGGGGACCCTTCTACAGCAACCCACTTAGCCCTAACCTATCAAGGCCCACAAGCGGATTTATTCTAACCAAGACACATTGTGGAGGAAGATGTAATCAATGTGGTCCTAATAGTTATGTCGAGAGTTCTCATACCTTTTCACACCGTTGCTTTGAAGGAGATCGTATTATAAAAGATGCCAACAACCAATTGGTTAAGGTACCTGGGTCATATTATAACAACAAGGATGCTCTAGTAGCCAAAGTGGTACATCTCATTCGAAATCCCTTTGATAATGTAGTCAGTAGGTTTCACTTGTCATACAAGGAAATGTTCAAGAAGAATGAAACTGATTGGCTTGTAAAGTACACTAAATCGAGGGAAGGCTTTCGGTCTTTCTGCAAGGATCAAAGTAAGCGATACCGTCGAGATGAACAGAAAAGCAAGTTTTATACATATGTCTTTGATTTTGCTAAAGATGTCCCATGTCATGCTGACTTCTTCCGATTTGTTCAATGGCATAACCTGGCATTCATCACGACGGCTGAATTGGGTATTCCTACCATGATTATTCATTATGAAAATTATACATATTCATTCAATCAGACGAAGGATATGTTACTTGACTTTCTTGATCAAGAAGACAAGTATGAACCACCTCTCTTTTTAACTGGCAAGACATATGACTACTTTGATAAGAAAGAGAAGACTGCTGTGGCTCGTATGTTCAACAAGTTGGCTCATAAGAAGACTTGGGAGAGAACAAGGCATTATTTTGAAGAGTGAAGGTGAAGATACTTGATTGTATATGTATTAAGAAGCATACTATGATGTGTTGTTGGGCGGATGTGTATAGCGTAGAACCCCAACTAACCGGTAGCAATAATGTTGTTGCATCTTAATCTTTATTGTATGTATCAATATGTGTAGTAGTGTCAAATCGATTAGACCTCTGCCTTCTTCTTTTTCGCTACAGTCTCCTCCTCGTCAGATGATAAATCAATCTCAATAGTTTCAGTTGTTGCCTTCTTCTTTTTCACTATAGTTTTCTCCGACTTCTTCTCTTCCTTTCTGTCGTCATCATCATCAGATGACAGATCGATTTCAATAGTTTCATTTGACTTCAATTGAGCAGCAGCTGGCTTCTGAGGCTCGTCGTCATCCGAATCATCTAATGTAATTGGTTCATTATTTGATTTGGCTGCTTTTGCCCATGGCTCATCTGGAAGATGCGCGTTTCACGGTTTATGATGACAAAAGAGAGATAATTGTAACATATATTAGAACATGCGGTTTGTAAGACAATCAAATGAAGATACATGAGGGGAATATGAAGCACTCAGATCTCAATACTTCATATTGAACACATGAATTCATAAGATAAAACAATACTAACGCGGACTTTCCTGATAAGTCGATAGGCTCATTGGATTTGGCAGCCCTCTTTCGCTTTGACTTGGAAGAACGTTCTCTGTTGTCCAACTGTTCCAGTAGATTGCAGATTTTGCTAACCTTTGGGCCCAAATGCTGACCATCACCCTTAACCCATGACCACATCTCCTTTTGGATGAGTGATCTTTTCTCTAGGAAATGTTTGATCATTACAGGTTCGAATTCAACATAAGGATTGTTATTGCTCAGGATGGCAGTAAGGTGTGATTCAATTGCAGCACTGAGAGTATGTCCTCGGATCGACTTGTTGTATGCTTTACTCTGAGCGTCTCCTTGTGGCGTTCCTCTTTGTCGATCATAGCATGGCTCATTGAAATAGGGATCGGGCACTAAAATGAGACTTTGGATACTAATGAGAACTTGTAATAAAGTTGATTGTCCAGCAATCCAGCCTGGTCCTGCCCAAGTTCCTAACAGTGATAAGCAAACCTTTCCACAGTTGTAGAGATTGGGATTGAATCTAATTCTCCCACCACCGGTTGTTAAAAACTGAACCTTTGGATTTGACGTAGGATAGTTTGCTGGCATTGAAATATCAAACATGAAGCATCCATTAGCGTATGGAGTTTCATCTGGCCCTATAATCATAACTCTCAACATATCAAGTCTGTTATTGATCACTCGACAAAAGCAACTGCTGCCATATTCAACAGGTAAAGCAGTTCTATATGCTGCCAATTCTTTAAATAGAAGACGTGTGTTGAGTGTAGATGGCGCCGAAGGACTTTTCTTCAAGAAGAAGTGATTTTGCATAGAGTCCACGCTATCAAAGCGTAGAGGTCCCAACTTTGATTGATATCTTTCCCTCATACTAATCACACTTAAATCAGCAATTGGTTTAGCAGCCACACATCGTCGTGATATCTTTAGTGCTGCATCTGCTACTTCACTCACTTGTGTTGCCAAATCCACATCATTTTTGTCCTCCTTTGAATAGCCCGATTCATGTCTTTTCAAAATATCCTTTGCCTGATTATTGAAGTCTAATAACCAATATAACACACCCTCTTGATCATCAGCTGTACCCCAAATAGTTCCCAATACTTCATTTGAAGATAGAATCCTACTAACATCCAAGGCAATATTATATAGATCTTTTCTCTTATCCCAATCTGTTGGTACTTGATTCCTAAATATATCAGAAAGAAGTGCAGATACCTTCTTCCCATCATCTTCATCGAGATCTATATCTTCATCACCACCCTTTGATGCAGTCTTTTTTTGATACCCGAGCTGCTTTTGAATTTGCTGTGACGATTAATTACATGTATATAATAAATGATAAGTATATACACAAGCACATTAGAAGTATAAATACTAAATCAATACCAAACTTACCTTTAAGAAACGAATGCTCGCCTTGTCATCTTTTGCTTCCGCCTTCTGTGCTTTCTTTCTTCCAGCAACTAGCTTCTTATTATCATCTGGCTTTCCGCCATATCCAGTACCATCAGTTGGTCCTTCCATTGACATACTAGAGGTATAACCTCGTCCTCTTCCCCTCCCTCTTCCCCTCCCTCTTCCCCTTCCAGGTGAGCCTCTTCCACCAACCCCTCGTCCAAACACGAAATCCATAATCTCTAACTTGTCAAATGATACTAGTATGAGGTGTAAATTATATCAGCACTTCAAATGGGTCCGACAATAAATTATCACACTCTTAATTTTAATATCTTTATTGATTAGTAATTTTTAATGCACAAAGCATAAAAGATATCTTTCTTGTCTCAAACTACAATGCCACTGTAAATACCCTATAATATTCCTATTCTAAAGAAGGCTGTGATGGTTCAGCGCAAGATAGGTGTAGGTAGTATGAAGAAGTGTAGACACAAAAGTCAAGTATTTTGGGGGGCGATTTACTGTCCCCCAAATTCTGCCCCCCAAAAATTGTCCATCCTCCACAAACAATCAGTTCACCCTTATTGCTATATATGGTTTGGATAGTTCTCTTTGTATATATTGACTAACTGTATAGATGAAAGATAAAGCGTCTTCAACTCTACTCTAAAAGAAGTAAGGATACCAAACATATGTGTTCTGACAAAATATCATCTTAGCAATTTATGAATCTACTTCTCCCATGTTCATGTCAAGCAGCAATCTCATCAATCATCACTCATCTTCGGCGGCGTTTATTGCGAATTGGCTCTCTTTGACATAATTATTTGGTCTACTCTCAGCACTGTCAATGCTGAATCGATTGCTAGTTTCAATGCAGATGCCTTTGTTGTGTACAAATCCAATACACCAGTATCATCACTAACTCCCGAAGCATCTGAGATGCCCATCTGATCAATATCAACACCAGCACTGGTCTTTCCGCTAGTATGTGCAGCTCCCAATGCGGCTAGAACAATAGCCTGATCAAGTCCAGCATTCTCAGCCAATGTTCGGGGTACGACCTCTAGTGCCTTGCCAAAAGCTCTAATGGCATATTGATCCAGTCCGGGGCATGTATCTGCAAAGGCGCGAACGTTGAGGCTCAATTCCATCTCAGTTGCACCAGCACCAGGGACTAGCTTCCCATCCTTACATGCGGTCTTTGCGGCGTGTACACCATCGTCAATAGCACGTTCCAGATCTGCCAAAACGGACGATGTGGATGCTCTCAACACAATAGTGGATAACTTGCCAGTCTTGGAACCATCAGACTGAGAGAAGACAGTCACGGGTCGTCCTCCAACCTCCTTCTGATGAACATGATCACAATATCCCATCTCATCCGGTGTAGGAGCACCCAACCGTACTAATGCTGTCGCACCTGTGGCTACACACAACCTACGAAGATCCCACTTTGATCCAATCTTTAGGCACAACATGCCATATCTTTCAATAAAATGCAAAGCCATCTCTGATACGGTACCTCCTGCAACACATACTTTCACCCCCGAATCGGCAATACCCTTGATAATTTCTTCCATTTTCTTCTCCTCTGATTTGTTATAATTTTTTAGATCATCTGCATTCTTCATTAGTACTGTTCCCTTAGCCTCAGTGGCCGAAGCTTCTATACCACATCCAAATACTACAATCTTTGCATCCTTGGCGGAGGTAAGTGTAGTTTCTAAACCACGTAATGCAACGAATCCATGAACTACATGAGATTGTGAAATGTCACCCCCAAGAATTTTAGCAACGCGAACTGAATCAACAGAGAAGGATGCTTTGCCGCCTGATGACATTGTTCCCAAACATGCCTCGGCAACAAGAGGAGCTAGAATATCTTCCGAACCAAGATGCTTGGCCGCCAATACTGGCTTGACTACACGTACCAATTCATCCTTAGACCTGCCATCAGCCATGGGTGATACCAACTGGCACAATGGTGGTAAGAAGTCTTCCAACATCTTCTCCCCAGCCTTAGTAAATCCTGAAACAACATCAGAGGGATGCAATCCCATACGGAATAAATCCTCAGTCTGTGCTAATAATTCACCAGCAAAACTAACAACTAAATTGGTACCATCTCCACATTCAAAGTCTTGTGCCTCAGCTGCTAATTGCAACATCTTGGCGGCAGGATGTTCAACTTCCAATGTTTTAACAATTGTTGCACAATCTGATGTGACAATAATTTTACCTAAATGGTTAACAACTAGTTTGTTCATACCATTAGGTCCAAGAGAGGTTCGTGTAATAGTACTAATTTCTCGGCATGCCTCAACATTACGCAAACATGCTCCTTGACCTTCCATTGATTGGTGACCTTTCTTGAGCATACCACCAAGGCCAGCGGCCTGATTATATGCCATTGATTGTGCCATATTGTATTGTTATCGTTTATATTAACCTATAATATCAAGTAATAGTGAGAACCACAACCACAAATTATAATAATGTAAACAAAAAAATATCAAATGTAATTGTGAGAAGGAGATAGTACTAAAAATGACTACACACGGGATGAAATCAAACCATACGCTACTTGCCTAATAATTCTATTATCAATTATATGTACTGTCCAGATCTACCCTTTCTCTTTCACCTTTGAAATCAAGCCAGCACTCCACAAAAAATAAATGACAAATGTCCCAACACTAAAAGACTCCCTATTTAAGTACATTATTCTCTCATAAATCATAAAATTATTATCAAATTATCAAGAATCATAAGAGCTTCAACTATCAGATAATAATGCAAACACAAACCATGCCGACATTTGGAGTAGGAGAACCATCAGCATCTCCAGGCCAGGCTCAAGTAGCTCCTCCTCAGGTACTACCCGTTGGTACAGCGACTTTAAATGGCACCGTGAGTAATTACAGGAAAAGATTTCTTGTGCATATGTTTTGTTACATTATGTGTGATGGTGATTAATAGTATCGTACTTTGATATTAAGTCTGATATATCGTCACTTCTGTAATCATATGAATAATATATGTTTAATAATGCTGCTTACTCACAATCGATATCTCACTCTGTAACCTTGAATATGTACATCACATATATTTAGTGGATTCTTGATAAGCACCGTGGATCACCTTCAATGAGAGGATATCTTGAATGTATGGGTGTAACAGAAATTGCAATTGAGGCACACGAAAAGGGTGAAGCGGATCATGATACCATCAACATAATTGAATTTGATAAGAAGTACTTTAAGATTAAAAAGCAAAGTCGCGTGACAGACATGGGGTTAGAATTACAGCTGGGGAAAGAATTCAAACAAACATTACCGGGAGATAGAGTCAAGACTGTTCTTGCAACATCTGATGACATCCCGAAAAGAATTAAAATAGTCAGTAAGATGCCGACAATGAATGGGATTGCGACGGTTGTTGATACGAAGACACTACAAAGGGATGCAACAGGAAAGTCCGTGTTAGACGATATTGTTTTATTATGCGAATGCGAGTGTTCAATATGGAAGTCTCGGTGATTTGGCTACTTCATTTCAACTTTCTGTGCCTTCGTTTGGCTGTCTTTACAAACCACGTACACTAACAAAAGCTACTATCTTCTCTCTTCATCTTCATAACTTGTGAAACGCGCATCTTCCAGGTTTATTGGTATTAATTCAAACGTTGGTGATTAGGAATGAGCGAACGAATAAAGAACAGACGACTATTAGATATTTTGTTCCACACGTGGGTGAGATCTCTGCTCCAGCAATAACTGCCAAGGGGACAGTGGGTACCAGGTAGGAGGTGGGATATAGTGAGGGGTACTTCTTTGTCTAGTTCATATAACTTTAAACTTTTATTTGTTACCAAGTGTCAGTATGCACTGATGCTTCCATCTATCATAATCAGAGTAAGATTTTATACTTCTCTTTACTGGGCACATGATGGACAACAAAAGCTCCATCATATGATAAGGTTGCATATACCCACGGATCACTTAAGCTCCATGCAACATCTGCAGTAGCATCAGAGCATTCAAACCTTGTTACCCTAATATCTGCAGCATTTGATTCATTATTACTTGACTTTTTGCCTTTGTCATCATCATCATCCTTGTCAGATTCGTCGTCTGGAATATTCTCATTCCACTGTTCTTGGTCAGTATTGGCGTCTTCCTTCTCTCCAGCCAAGTTTTCGTCATCGCCGTCGTCGTCATCATCTCCACCATAACTTGAATTATCTCCAATGTCACCATTCTCCTCTTCATCGTCATCTAAATCAAGTAATGGAGCTGATGAGCAACTAGAGATACGCCACAAATTTGCAATACCATCTGTTCCGCCAGAGAGGATAAGCTGGTCATAGAATGGATTGTAAGTTGCTCTTGTTGTCCAATGAGTGTGACCTCCGCGAACAACCTTGAGAAGTGGTGCTAGTAATGGTGTTGGACTGCCACTACTCTCTGTTGCAAGCGGTTCTAGACCATCTGATCTATTCGATAAGTGCATTCGAATATCCCAAAATTTTACAGCAGAATCCATACCTGACGTAACTACTACATTCGATTGTAAATGATTGTGACAGACATCTGTAACTCCGAAATTATGAGCAGATCGAATAACACTCATTCCACTAGACGCTGGGGCTCGCATATCATAGGAAATAACATCCACTCCCGATGTTGCAAGAATGTGATGTGTATCATGTGGATCCCATGAACATCGCCGGGGTAAGGCTGTATTCATTATAGGAAATTGGTTTCTGCGTCGTCTTGATGCAACGTCACCACCATGGCAACCTGTAGACCAAACCTCCTTTACATCAGATAGTGAAGAAATATCCCATAGACTAATTGGTGATATTTTGGCATCCCATCCAACAGTGATTAAATTACCTCCTCCATCTGTTGATGATGAGTCTGCCAAATCATACAATGCATCACCCGATGAATTAGACGGTGATAGTAATGGATTCCATAAGATCTGTCCTACACGCTGTTCCCATCCTGTAGTTGAAGTAGTATTTGTTAATCCGTGTGGAATACTAACAACTGATTCCAATTTCGATTCAGAACGTTGTTGTTCATCATCTTCATTAAAGGTAAACTCATCCTCATCATTTGCGCCATCATTATCAGTGCTCAAGTCTGGTATACGCCACAATGTTGTATGAAACTTTGTCAATGGTATATTCTTTTTGTTATTATCTTCTTCGTCCTCAGTTCCAATACTATTTTCAATATATACGGATCCACCACCGCATGTTGCAACCCAGTCAGATCGTGTAGGATGACATGCCATTGACCATGTTTCTCCAGTAGGATGTACCCATGATGTCTCCTGTGTTAATTCGTGTGAATCTTCATGGTATTCAAGTAGATAAAGTTTATTTATACGGTTTTCATCTTCTTCTTCAATTAATATACTAGTACTATTATTATTATCATCTCCATCCTCATCAGTTGTATCACTTAATTTGGATATAGAAGGTATAGAAGATGATACTAAAAACCGATGACTGGTTAGAGATGAGTTATCTAACAAGTAGTCTTCATTATTATCTTCTTCATTATCTGATTCTACTACTTTGGGTGATGAAGTTTTTGTAGAAGAAGAAGATGGAGCTACCGACACGACACCACGGCACGGCCGATTTAATGAATAGTCGATATCTTGATCAGAGAACATGGTTGTATCAATAATAGTTGCAATGGTTGTCGTCACTATGTCGTATTTTAGGCTAAGTATCAGGATACCATGTACTCTCATAAAAAGATACTCTTATGCATGAAAGATAGAAGAGCCGGACAATCTCTCTGCTGGTCGCTGATGCATCATTAGCAACCTATCAGATAAGGCATAACATTACTTCTAAACTTAAATCAACTTGTTATTAGTTGTTAATTATAGTCGTAATGTTATGAGTATAATCAAGTAATAGTACCTATGGATCTTCCGACATATCAAGATGTACATAATGCGTCTGAAGTCCTTGCTTATATTGCACACATAACTCCTCTAGAAACATCAAGGACATTGGACAACGAACTTGGGGTAAATGTTTTCATCAAGTGCGAGAATCTGCAAAGGATTGGGGCATTTAAGTTTCGTGGCGGATATAATGCAATACATCAACTCTCTAAAAAGGAGAAATTAAAGCATGTATTGACGTATTCGAGTGGTAACCATGCACAAGCCATAGCTCTTGCATCACAAATCATTGGTATTGAATCTACAATCATTATGCCAAAAGATGCACCACCTCTAAAAATTGAAGCCACTAAAGGATATGGAGGCAATATTGTATATTATGATAGGTATACTGAAGTAAGGGATGAGGTGGCAGAAAAAGTAAAGAAGACTTTACCTTCCGAAGGAACAGTGTTTATACCACCATATAATCACAAATATGTGATTGCAGGGCAAGGCACTGTGGGAAAAGAAATGATTGAACAACTACCTCAGGGGAAAGCATATGATTACCTCTTTGTATGTGTGGGTGGGGGAGGTCTAATTTCAGGGATATCATTAGCTGTAAAAGAGTTGTCTCCAAAAACAATAATAATCGGAGTGGAACCAGAAGCAGGCAATGATGCACAGAGGTCTTTAGAGTCTAATAAAATTGTACACATTGATACGCCACACACAATTGCAGATGGAGCTCAAACTCAGCACTTGGGCAATATAACTTTTGATATCATGAAAAGGAATATAGAGCAAATCATTACTGTAACAGATGACGAACTTATACACGAAATGAAATTCATTGGAGAGAGAATGAAAATGGTGGTAGAGCCCACGGGTTGTCTGGCTTTAGCCGGATTAAGGAAAATGGTCAAGAGTGGAGAGATACCAAAAGGAAGCATATGTGGCGTAGTGATATCAGGGGGGAATATTGACTTGCCGAGATACTGTCGATTGATCTCTACTCCATCTTCATAGTGTATATAAAGAGAGTGTTTATCTTTATTTACTGTCGACTGATATCTACATCTTCATAGTATGTAAGGAGAGTTTATCTTTACTTCTCTATTCTCATTAAGTAACTTTAAGTTTTCTATTAACTTTCAAGTTTTGTATAGTTTTGCATTATTCAATCTGCGCCCAATCTCTGGCCTCCGCTCCCCCAGCTATGTCCTCTTGTTGAAGTTGCAGCTGTGTCTGAAGGTGGGTTTACTCTACCCGGTGCTTGCCATGTATTATTTCCCATCCCACCACTCCTTCCTCCAGATGTAGGTGCAGCAGGAGCAACATACGCTCCAACACCAAAATAATCAATCAAGAACATCGGGGTGAAAAGCATATCTTTGCCATATACTATTGGTACAACATCAACCAAGAAGTAGAATAGATGTCCTACAGCAATACCATGTAATAAATCAGCATACATGCCACCCATTAATACACTCAGAATAAGATATGCAAAGGGTAGATGGATTGCCTTCATTTGAATGCCCCAAATAGAAGCAGGAGCTGTAGGATGACGCTTACTCCACACATAAAGGACGAAGAACATCAATGTCCTTGCAAATATTGGTGGAGCTCCTAGCCCTATCATCAACATGACTGGATATGACAGAAGAGTCATACCCATACCAAACATAATTGCAAATACATAATCAGCTGTTCCTCCGCCAGCGCCAGTATTATATGGTTCTGTTTCATATCTTTGACTAAATGATTGTAACATATATAATGCCATTAATGTATTGAAATCAAATTTACCAACAAATAGGAAGGGTGTTAGGAAACGCCATATTTCAAAGTTGTCCCATACATTGTCCCAAATATATATAAGCTTCATGGGTGATACAAAGCCAAAGTTTCCTGCACATGTTGTGATGAGGGCTGCACCAAACCAATAACGAGTGACCAATGGTAACGATTGAAACCAAGCCTGGACGTAGAAAGATGAAGAGAGATATATAGTAACATGTAACATGAGTTAGTACATGAGATTTGCAAAGGCAATCAAAAATTCACATGATAAAGAATACAACGCGGACTTTCCTGTGGGCCGCCCGTATCATCTATTTGTTGCACATTATTAGCAGGTGGCATATTTGAATAGTTTAAATGAAATTATATCATATGGTAGTAACAAGATTTGCATCAATAATTTGCTTTGTGGAATTGGTATCTTGGATACCGGCTCGAAGAGATTAGAAGCAGCAGCCCTTCCTCATGTATGGCCGGTAATAAGATGCTAGTTAGTACACGTACATCAAGCGCAAAGGAGATATGTTTGGAAGCTAGGCAAGTTTGTGAGCTCTTGAATGTTGTAAACTGGATAGAGGAGTGCCATACTATCTCATATCATTCATACATTTATTATATTAAACTCTACTTCAAAACATCACTCGTGCAAGCAAGTTTAAAGACGTGATACTTGATCATCCTCAGGGATCACATCTCCTTCATACTTTGTTGTTAGAATGTGTGAATAACAGACAGTTGTTAAGAATTCATCAAGTTTGTCTTTTGTAAGCATATCCTCAACCTAATAGAAGCAAGAGATGTACATGTAATAGTCAGTTGTCAACATGTAGGTTGCATTGAGAATACTCGTATGCAAGCTTATAACAACTTACCAATTTGCCAGCCAAGAACCACTTTCCTCTATCCTCTCCACCAGTTCGACGTTTTACTTCTTCATGAACGAGCTTTGCAATCCTTCGTTTAGTAATGACTACTCCATCATCCTCAGTTTGACATCCATGATACTGCCACTGCCAAATCTGAGCTCGAGATATCTCTGCGGTCGCAGCATCTTCCATGTGATGATTCAAAGGAATACAACCAATACCACGAAGCCACGCCTCGGTATATGCAAGAACAATAGATACACTGCAATCAGGCAAGAGATTGGTTAGCTTGATCATATGAGAGCTGTTGCAAAACAAGTAAGCACAACTACTTACCCCTTTCGAAGACCATCGCTCGTGATTGCTTTGCCCTTAGGTACCACTTGTAGCTTTAGCAAATCTGCTTCGGTCACATCTTTACCAGCTAAGCCTGGGTTCTTGTTGATTTGATTAGGCATTGGCATGTAGTCATCAAACACTTGCTTAGCCAAGGTCACCAACGCTGGATGAGCGACCCATGTACCATCATGTCCAGCCAACACTTCTCTCAGCTTATCCTTCTTGATGCGAGCCATTGCTGCATCATTCGCGGCAGGATCTCCTTTGATGGGAATCTGGGCTGCCATTCCGCCCATTGCAAATGTACCTCTTTTATGGCAAATGTATATCAATCGATCCACATACGCCGTTAGCAATGGAGTATCAGTCATTGTCAAATGAGACCTATCAGGAGCAATCTTATCATCATGACACTTGAACTTTTTGATGTACGAAAACAGATAATCCCAACGTCCACAGTTTAGACCAAGAGAGTGTGCACGAAGTTCATACAAGATCTCTTCCATTTGGTATGCAGCTGTGATTGTCTCAAGAAGAACTGTAGCCCTAATGGTGCCAGAAGGTACTCCAAAGTAACTCTGAGCTGCTTTGAAGACATCATTCCAAAGTCTTGCCTCCAAGTAATGCTCCAACTTTGGTAAATAGTAGTACGGTCGTGTACCATTTTGAAGTAGAGCATGAACATTATGATAAAAGTACAAACCAAAGTCGAATAATGAACCTGATGCCACGCGTTGTCACGATTTATGAAGATGAAAGAGAGGAGATAGTAACTTATGTTAGTACATGTGATTCAAAGGCAGTCAAATAATGGCTAATAAAGGCCAAATGAAGTACCCAAATCGCCGAGTCTTCATATCGAACACACGAAGTCATATGATACAAAGATACTAACGCGGACTTTCCTGATGCAACACGACCATTAACTGTCACATGTGCTTCATCAAGATGCCATCCTCTTGGACGAACAAACAGAACAGATGTCTTATCTTTCAATGCATACACTTTTCCTGTTTTGGGGTTTGTGTAAGTGATTTTACCACGTACTGCATCTCGTAGATTGCGTTGTCCTTCGGTAAGATTCGACCATGTAGGACAAGTTGAGTCCTCGAAGTCTGCCATATAAACATTTGCTCCAGAGTTGAGACCATTGATGACCATTTTACGATCGACAGGTCTAGAGAATGAGGAGAAGTGAGATACATATTATATCTTATACATATCAAATGCAAACATTGCAAAAAAACTTACCCAGTAATCTCCACACGACGATCCTTCACATCATCAGGGATAGGAGCACATTGCCAATGTGGATCATCAGTAGCATGAGAATGTGGCTCTCGCATAGCTCCACCGCTACCGCCGCTCTTTACCTCGAAGTGAGGTACTGCTCCACTATCAAATTCCATCGCTCGACTTGCACGGGCATTCAACAATGCACGACGACGGTCTTCAAACTTATGACATAGATAACCGACAAAACGGAGAGAGTCGGGCGTAAGTATCTCACTGGCTGCAGCACATATAGGTGCATGGACCTCAACATGAACTGGTGTAGATCTGGCTTCCATCGTAGATATCTAAGATATGATGTGATGATCAAATGGCGAGATGAGATACAAAGATTGGTATATGATTGTATGATGATTGATGATATCTTATCGTTTGGAAATTATGATATGAACTGGCGTACTACTCCCTGTTGTCAATGATGCTATTGCAGTGATGTCAGTGCTGTTATCCGATGGTATTTGTCAATCAACGCGCCCCATCATTGACACTTTATTTTTTGTGCGATATCATAATGACAACAAACTTTGGCGATAAAACTGTCAAACATGTGATTCTTTTGTTTAGCAGAACTATCATCATCTTTTATATTATTCTCGTTTGAAAGAATGGATGTTCAAGTAGCTCTGTAGCTGATATTGGTTCATCTCTCTCCTCATCTCCTCCTTTATACCAATCAGACAATCGCTCTCGGGCCAACAACAAGTCACCAAGCAAGCTCCAGCCAGCCTTGTCTTCTCTATCTAACAGCTCGACCACACTATCCCAAACGTCTTCATTCTCGCAGTAGTCACGAAAAGAGTCCATATCTTTATCAAAAATCTCATTGAACAGACGTTGCCATGTATCATCATCGTTGGCTGGCATTGGGGCAGATAGTGTTGCAGGTTCAGCGAGTGTACTGAACAGCATAGCGAGGAAGACAAACCCAAGAGCTTGAAGGTCTTCCGCCTTGGCAAAGCGTTCTGCAGCGTCGCTTATTCTATCGTCTGTTGCAACTTGGTTCTCATATGAGTCTAATGCTGGTATGCCAAACATACGAGATCTTCCTTTAAACTCCTTCTCCTGTATTGCTTCCTCAATACTTGCACTAAATCCCCAATCAGATAGTATTACTCTTAACCTTGCGAGGACAACGGCATATGGACTTGTTGCTTCTCGTTTATCTTGACCAACACTACTAAGTATGAAACTGTTTCTGCCAATACTTCTATGGACAATGCCAGCCTCGTGGGCTGAGGCTACAGAAGTTAGCATACCTTTTAGTATACCCTGCACCATATATCTTGCCCTTTCATTAAAAGGAGGGAGAGGTGGTGCTTCGATTGGGCCACCGAATGGTCCTCTCTTTGGTGGTAATTTAGATCGTTGTATGATTGAAGGTACTGCATATGAAGCAGCAGTGGAAATTCCATGATAATCAAAGATTAGCCAAATACTTCCGGGTTGAGGCTTCACACCAAGTGATTTATACCATTCATTTGCATCTATCATCTCGTCGTCCCAGTAATCTGAGAGGTTCAACTCTCCAAGTAAAGATGTGAACTTGGCTTTTTGTGACAATAGCAATTCCATTAGAGTGATGATGTTTTCGTCATCTTTATTCGATGGAGTATCTGTCAAGCCATCTACATATCGACGTTGAGCTAGATCGATCCATTCACCATCTTCCATGCTCTCCAGCAAGTCATTGTTATTGCTTCGTTGTAGATATTTCTTCAACCAAGCAGACTGTATTCTACCAAGTCCCATCTTTTCAGATCTGGCTAACTCTAATGCTTCTTCACCTGAATATTCCTTGATCCATACTCTACAATCAAGACCTCTGCTTCTTAACTTGCCACCCAATTTACCTCCAATTTCTCCTCTAAATAGTCTAACAACACTTCCACTACTACTTGTTGTCCTTGACGGTTGTGTTGGATCCATAGGACGCGGGGATACTTCTTTCCTTTCTCCTGAATATGCATCTGTCTCGTAATATTGCCAATCAGTAACCTTATCAAACCCTAGTGAGCCAGCATATGAAGAGAGCATAATATCAGGACCAAAACTAAACTCTCTTAAAGTACATCCAGTTAAATCTTGTGTTGTTGTAACTGCTTTGGGTAATGGTATAGATATTAGTTCCTTCTCTTCTTGTTTATCACCATATTCATCAAAATCAAAATCTGGTAATTCGTCATCCAATTTAGTTGGTGGTGTGTCTGAATTATTGTTTACAACTTCTCCTATGGAAACACCAGAAAAGTCGTCAAAGAATATCTCCTCTTTTTCTAGATCAGTCATATGAAGTGGTTGCCATATAATATTAGTTACCTTTCTGTTGCATATCGATTGAGTGATAAATGCATCACATTTGTTTTGTATACCAATTGATAATATAAGTAGGATAGTCATCGTCATCATTTTGGGTGTTGTTAGAACTATGCTATATGTATTGCAATTACAATTGAATATAGTAGCCGACCCGTTGGTAATTTACTTATTTTCTGCCACTACACCACATCACTACACATATTCATAGCCAACATTTTGCGTTCAATCGCCAAATAAGGGAATGACCTCGCTTGAAGCTTACTGCTTGTGTTTATTTATTTGTGTACACTCCATACATAGCAGCAAGGATAGAATAGTGATCTTCCTGTGAGGAATAACTCGTTGGTTCTTTTCTTCTTCTTCTATTGGTCGTCTTGTCCCGGTGCACCATCCATTAAGTTAATATATACTACACAAACAATAGGCAATAACGATGGGCAAGTCATCTAAAAAGAGTGGAAAGCAATCAAAGAAGCAAGTACAGAAGCAAATTCAAGCTACTATAAAGGAAGCCAATGCACATTCACAAAATCCATTGGACAGTTTACCATCTACTTTTCTCAATATACCACTGTCACCACAATCAACAACGAGGTTAGCAGTTACTAATAATGAAGATGCTATAGCCAACAACAATGGTAACAATAATACCACTGATAACAATGTTGCAACAATACAATATATTACATCACCTCTCCCATCGAACATGCTTGAACAGTGTTTAGAGTTATTTGAAATAAACATGGGTGAAATGTATAAGCAGAGTAAATGGGGATTAGATATGGAAGCAAAGAGAAATGAGTTGGAGCATAAGGATGCTAGATTTTTGGTTGTATTGTCATCTGATACTTCTGTTGAGTCTTCTGAATTGGTATCTGCCGAAGAAGATCAAACGGAGCAACAAGTACTTGGGTTTGCTCATTTTAGATATGAGCCTGATGATGACGATCATCCTAAGATTCCCACGACATATCTCTATGAATTACAAGTCCATCCTACTGTTCAAGGACATGGATTGGGTAAAAAGCTCATGACATTAATCGAGTTGATATCACTCAAGTTGCAGATGAAAAAGATATTGTTGACTGTATTTCACATGAACAAGGGCGCCATGTCATTCTATAAGAGAAACAAGTACGATATAGATGAGTGTAGTCCGAGTAATTTTGAAGGAGGAGAGGACTGTGATTATGAGATATTGAGCAAACAGTTAGGAAAATGAGGCATGTTACAGGTATGAAAATATATAATGATATGTAATAATCTCTTAAATGACACCAACTCATGTAATAGACAAGTTGCTTTTGACGGTGAATGCGAAGATGGACAACATAGCTTAACGAAACTGTTTCAATCCAACAGCATCTCCTGCTAACTCGAAGTTTTTCTGCATTGTAGTTTTTTCTTTGTCATCACTGCCAAGCATGTCACTGACAGCATCGATGAACTCATCATCTCCTATTTCATCTGCTACATACTGCTCTAATAGTTGACTGTATTGTGGATGAGATTGAACTACTTCGATCCAAGCAACCATACCAGATATCCACATTAAGCTGTAAGAGAATTGTCCTGAACAGATAGCTTGGGGATTTTGACAGAACTAGAAAAGATTGTATATCAGTAACCAGTAAGTCGATAAAAAAAATAATAAATACATGTAAACAAACTTACATCCACAGTCGGAAACAGACTTCGACGGCCTTCTTCCTTCGCCCTTGCACCGATAAGATAATTGAGCTTCCCATACAGACATGCCCCCTTTACCTGTCCAGCTCCACGACCCCAAAAGCAGCAAGCTTGGACATCAGTTCTTCCAGCTCTATTTGCAAATGGTTCCTCATTCCTGATAGATTGAAATTCTGCATCATAATATCCAGTGGAAGGGAAGTACATCCTAGGTCCACAAAAGAATGGTGGAGGTTGAATGTCAGACTTAGTCAATGGTGCGATTGCTGTCACTTGCAAACCTGGATCTGGTCTGTGGTATATGGAAGGAATGCACGAGTGAGTAACAAACAAACTACATATACACTATGAAAGCCCCGAATCAATAAAGACTTACGGGCATTCCATAAACGATTCGCTTGGATCACATCGTAAATTCTGGTAATTCAAGCCGTATTGACCACATGCATTTGACAGGGGAAACTTTTGTTTTGTGGTGGGTCCGTGAGGTTTGCAAAGACAATCAAATAGACGAAAAATGAGTAGAAACAATACAGCACCTACCTTATTGTTTATACCATCAACATTCCTCTCATCACAAATCGTGTTGTAGACTGCAACAGTTCTGGTATATGATAAGAATGCTGCAACGTTAACCATGCCTCGCTTGCGGTAGTTTCTTTCTCGTGATACATTGTTACCAATGTAGAAGTATATTCCCTGAACAGTTCCAGCGGCGAGAACTCTTAGAGATTGCAAGAATCCTTCAAATGAGTATATATTTTTATCATCTACAGCAGTTCTTGGTGTGAGTAGCTTGCTGGTAATTGATGCCTGTTTATCTGAAATGATTCTCAACATTATCGAAACATCGTCTCGTGAGGGGTATGAAAATATGTTTGGTGACGAAGTCGGAGAAGCTGTTGCAGTTGGGTTTTCGGTTGGCTGGTCCGTCGGCTTGACTGTTATGTTCCAAATGCAAAATAAAAATGATGAGAGGATACGAATCTGTGCAACATTTATATACATATTTCAAACAATACTCACCTGTTGGAAAATAAGTTGGTGATGCTGAAGGAGCCATCGTTGTAGTGGGAGATGCCGTTGGTAGGTTGAAGACTGATATGACAGCCAACACTTCATTCAGCCGTTCTGTCATGTCTTCTGCAGAATCACAAATGTGAGAACCTGTCTTCAATAAACAATCTATAGCCATGATCACTGTTGTATCAAGACTGCCACTCTGGAATACATCTGAACCCAGTTTTTGGACCTTGTCAATATAGTTCCAACCTCCACTCTTGTACGATTGGACCTTCTTCGTCCAAGCAAACATTCCAGTAGACCATCGTAGCTCATTACTCTGTTCACTGGCGCATATCGCTTCTGGGTTCAGGCAAAAGTCAATCTTAGGGTACAAAGAAGGCCGACCTTCATCGGCGGCTTGTTTTCCAATGTAGTGATTCATCAGACCAAATATACAACGACCATGTGTAATATGGCGTAATACTCCACGACCCCACCAGCAACATCCTATTAGTATGTTTGATTTGTCATTAGTTATCACAGCCAAGCCATTACTCAGAAAAAAGAAGATAGAACACTTACCTTCGACGTCAACTCTTCCGACTTGGTTAGAGAATGCAGTTTGGTCGTTCTCTTCTAGCTCAACCTCGTCCCAAAATCCGGTAACACGGTACTGTGTTTTTGGTGCACACTTAAATGGTTGAGGAGCCTTCAGATCAAAGGAACTTGTCACGGCTGAGAAGCTTTGATTAGGATCTAGTGGACATTCCCTTCCAGCTTCCTCTGCACTACAAACAATATCTTGATAGTTTTCACCATACTGCCCGCAACTATTACTGACAGGATATCTTCCATTGATCAATTGAGTGTTATGTTCATCACATGCATCATCAAGTATTGACATGTCGATTGCATATGTCAAAAATAGTGCAATGTTAAGAAGACCACCATTGTCAAGTCGGGCAGTTTCATCATCAGGTTGAGCGCCCTGTCCAATGTAGAAGAACTCATCCTCAAATCCCCTATCAGCCATTTTTCTCAGAGCTTTAATGAAATCATTAAAATGGCGATATTGAGAAGAAGTATACATCTTTCCATCCGCAGGAGACTTTGACAAAAAGATATTATCCATAAAGCCTTGCATAATTGTGTCAGTAGTGAAATGATCTTCTGTTACACGAAATAAGTCGCTCATGACCGGCAACCCGATCCCATTTGAAGCTTTGATAAAGTTTGACTTCCGCTCTGCTTTCAAGTGTAATTGATTCGCCGGGTCATCACCATTTTCACATGGAGGGTTTGGACAACCCTGTTCCAATATACCACCAACTGCATCAATAAAGTGTGATGCTTCCCCTTGTACAACTGAAAATTTTACACTATCAATTAAGTCTCCAGATAATACAAAGTTGGATATCTCATCCATGAAATTCCATTTCAATGTATCACTAGAAGGTGAAGTATAAGATTGTACTTTCATAACCCATTCGAATAATGCCACATCCCATCTCATTGCCATCGAACGACTGTCTTCCTTACTACAAATCGCCTCGGCGTTGGTACAGAAATCTATATCAGGATAACGACTTGGTCTGCCATCTCGTGAAGCTTTGGTACCTAAAAAATAGTTTAATTTGCCTAAATTACATACTCCTTTTGTATGCAACTGTAGAGAGATTGAAAGATAGAACATATTATGTTTGTGAGTTGAAGATTACCCTCGATGAACATCACATGTACACAAACACGCAAACAACAAGTAAGAGCTCGAACTTACTGCTCCGCGTCCCCAAAAGCAACACCTTGTAAAGTAAGGTATATGAATAGTTGTCAGTTGAAAGAAGTAAGTGATGTATACACAAAGAATACATCCAGAATCAAAACTCACCCTTCTACGTCTGTTCGTCCTGTCTTACTGGGTACAACGTCCCCTTCCTTATTGATTACACGTCCTATGTATGGATCAAAATAACCTGTTACAGTCCGTTGTGCATTCCGAGGAAAGCATTTCAATGGTGGTGGGCTACCATCAAACAAACTCTTATCTGTGGCTGTTATCTTTGCATTAAAGTCAACGTCACATTGATATATTTCTTCACCGGGTGGACAAGTATGAGTTGTTGATGATGTGTACGATATACCCCGTTGACCACATGCGTTTGATATCGGATAGAAACCCTTTGCATTCTCTCCTACTGGGTTTGGAAATATTTGTTCCCAGTTTAGTTCATCACTAGATACCGTATAAAAGTGATATGGAGTCAGTTCACATTGTAACTATCTAGAAACGAATATGCATGCCATCTTTTAATAACCAGTAAATACTCACCATGTATCATTCAAAATAACAAGAGACATACTCTGACTTAAGAATGTGGCAACATTCGCTAATCCAATATGCCATCCATCACCATTACAATTTTCTGGACCCATGTAAAATTTCCATTTCTCTCCATTACCTTTATCAACACCAAACGTTGCCATCCATTCTAGGCTTGATCTAAAATCTTTATATGTAAATTGTGTAGTGGGTACAGTCTCGTTCTGATGATGGTTGGTATATCGTATGAATATAGATTCTTCAATTTGTAATCGATGATCATCTAGATAATTTAGTACCTGATTAATCGTTTTGGTGGAGGATGGTGTTTGAAGTGATGATTGTTTACATATACTGTTACTGTTTTGTAGCATTCGCTCATCTTCGTTATTGTTATTATTTTCTACCTCTTCATGGGCATAGACTACTGATATAGATGATGATTGCAAATTATACCACTCGGATGTGATGATAAATTGTAGTGATATTAGTATGTAGAATAGAGACGAGTATATCCGCGGTAGCGGCTTGTAAGCGGACATGATATAATTATTTGTCATTCGTATACATTATTTTTTATTGTCTGCAACCTGTATCATAATGGA
>Ga0214478_100067_pt1 | contig 48033 bp, 33 predicted proteins | sample M1_20Mar14CPVII9_2_FD_178001 | JGI IMG/M metagenome (GOLD analysis project Ga0214478, IMG submission 178001) | Marine eukaryotic communities from Monterey Bay, California, United States - M1_20Mar14CPVII9sort6BwellD7 | ecosystem: Environmental > Aquatic > Marine > Unclassified | place: USA... | reverse complement strand
TACCTCATCGTACATTGGATCATTATCAGAATCGTTATCATCTTGATTGGTTGTATTGTTGCGTTTAATGATTAATGACGTGAAATGAGTTTGCTAAGGATACACCCTAGCTAGGGTATCCTCACCAATCAAAAATTCAAATAATGGATAATGAGATGAATATACATAGTGGATTGGTATTGCAATACTTGTAGGATTACTGTCAATATATATAGGTAAAGAATCAGTTTTTTAATACCCTTATCGATCAGGAATTGGCTGGTATAGTTATCAGTCCTACCGATCTATTCCTCAAAGATATTCTTTGAGAGCCATCAAAATATTCTTTGAAACCATACACCAAGCGATATCAAAATCTTGTATCATACGATATTTGGCAACTAATTCCAATTTGTATATAGTGGAAAACAGTAGTATCACACCTATCGAATAGTATACATACAAAGAGAGATATCTAATACTAATAAATAATACAACATGGGTAGACGATCACGACATTCAGCAAAGACTGGTGATCAATCACTCTACAAAAACCGCAACAATACAACCAATCAAGATGATAACGATTCTGATAATGATCCAATGTACGATGAGGTAGACCGTTACAATAATAAACTACAAGAAGAAGAGAATTATTTACAGTTAGATGTAAGTGATAAAGAAGATAGTAGTAGTGAAGAAGAGGAGGATGATGGTATAACTACGAAACGTGAGGGTGTTTTTGATTTAGGTATCGATGAGGGGGATAGCAGTAGTGATGATAGTAGTGAAGAGGATGATGATAGACAAACCAAACAAAAAGATATCGAACAAGCTTCATCTTCCTCATCAGACAACTCCGACTCAGATGAACAAGAAGATAATAAAACATCTAAATTATTCAATTGGGGTACAACCAAATCATCCTACTATCATGGTGATACTGCCGATTTAGAAATTGGTCAAAGTGTAAATGATGCCTATTTAGAAGAAGAGGCTGGGAGAGAAGTTGAATTAGCACGATTAGATGAGTTGGATGAGATGGATTTTATGTTAGATGATGATGATGGTGATGACGGGGGAGGTGGAGATACTGAAGAGGGAAGTGTAGAGAAGGTATCAAGTAAGAAGAGAAAGTCCAAATCAACAACATCCACAACATCAACAACACTAATCACCAAGAAGAAACAAACCCTATCATCGAAAAAGCTATCAACAAAAGAAAAGTTAAAGGTACTTAAATCACAACATCCAGAGTTATTACCACTAATAACACATTTTAATGGTTCCGTTCATGAATTAAATGATACTACATTATTGGCCTGTGGTGCGTTATTGAAGGGTGGTGTTTGTAAGGGTAAAAAGGAGGCTGAGGTATGTGTTTTGTATATATTGTGTTGTTTCTATTTGTGTACTATTGTGCTGCATTGTTTGGTTGGCCACTGGGGGTTGGTATTTATACGCACTTAATATGATAGATCAAGTCATTCTCTTCCAAATGATGACTTGGCAGAAAACGGGTGCTACATTAATTTGGAATCTATTTTTATCCTACGAATGGGCTTCTTTTATAAGCAAATCGTTCGCTTGTATAGCATTCCACATTTATTTGCGTTAAACTGCACCGACTAACTCTGTTTGATTTGTTCAACATTAAACAGGCAGTCGGGGCCACACCGGCAGGGTTGCAATATCTAATTACCAAGTCAATGCTACAGGCATCCAAGGCATTAAACTTGTCACTCTATCTATTACTCAAGTCTGATCAAGCGTCCAAGAAGAATGATGTCAATAATATTGCATCGTCACTCATGGATGACGATGAAGATAATGCCGATGACATACGTAACCATCCAGTAATGGAAAGGCTGAATCAATTAAGTCAGCTTACGGATAAACTCCATGAGGGTGTAGAGTCCAAGATTCCAGGTTTGGATGATCAGATGACTAGTCTAGTCAAGGCTGCTACCTTGATGGCTGGTGGAGACTTATCCTCAAGTGACAGTGAGGACGAAAGTGAAGACGAAGATGCGGGGAGTGACGCATCTCAAAATGAAGAGGAGAAGAACTCGTCTTCACTCATTGATCAGCCTGTTGAAAACGAGGAAGACTCCTCTTCTGAAAGTGATGATGATGATGACAAGGAAAGTCAAGAAGCAATCCAACGTCGTATCATGACCGAGGCTAGATTTGCTTTACGTCATCAAGATACGGCTCCTGATCATCAAGATACGTCTTCTAAGAAACGTAAACGACGTCTAGCACCGCCATCATCAGACTTTGATTATGGTGATGAGGCCGAAGATAACGACAGGGTAATATCAGCTAGTCGTAACTTATCATCAAGGATGAATTCAATTGTGCAAAAGTCTAATACGTCAAATGGTAAGAAGAACAAGAATGATGAAATTGAGGAAGAAGAAGACTGTGAGAGATTGCAACGTGGACTGTCAATGATGGAAGAGCAGTTTGGCAAGGGTTCCGATGACGACGAAGAAGATGACCTTGAGGACGACGACGATGAAGGCCTTGGCAGTGACGAGGAGGATGACTTCTACAAGTTGATTAAATCCAAGAGCAAGGCAAAGAAGGAGGCGAAGAAGGCAATGTATGAAGTCAAACCAAAGTATCCTAGATTGGAAGGCGAAGTTGAAGGCGAGCGTGCCATTGGCCGAACAATCATGAAGAACCGAGGTCTCGTGGCACATAAGGCGAAGATCAATCGCAATCCCCGCGTTAAGAAAAGAGAGCAGTATCGAAAGGCACTTATCCGAAGGAAGGGAGCTGTGCGTGAAATGCGTACAGATGAAGGTCATGTGTACGCTGGAGAGGCTACTGGTGTTAAATCAGGTATTAGTCGTAGTAGAAAGTTCAAGTGATTGTAAGCTTAAGAGTTATTCAAATCTAATCACTGAGTAGTACTGAATCAGGAACTGATGCCCCACCTTCCTTGACCTTCGTCTTTCTTCCCAGCTTTACCTTCCGTCGCTTTGAAGACTTTGAGAACAAGTCATACTCATCGGAAGTCGCCGCATGATGCAACAATGTCTTCTTCTCATCGTTATACTTTCCCTTGAATATACCCACAGACTCATCTAATACATCTCGAGGCACGGTACTGTCTAACAAGGCACGGACAAATCCTTGTCGTTCATGACGTGCAGGTTGTGTTTCACCACCGCCAATGTTGGCACTACTGCAGGTACTCTCCTTATCAGACGTTTCATCTACCGTGCTACATCCACCATTGTTGAATGCCGGAACTACAGCAATATCTCCCAATTCTATATCAAACCCACTCCCCATTATCAAGTTATCAGTCTCACCACTACTTTTGCTACACATACTTCGATCATCCAATCCTCTATTGATACGATTTAATCGTCCCTTCCTACCAAGTCGTCTTGATCCAATATTGGGTGTACTATTCTGTCGTTGATTCATTATACCCAATGGTTCCATATAGTCCGTATGGGGAAAGACAAATGTATGCACAATTGCCGCACAAAACATTTCTATACATATTAACCAATCTTGTAATCCTTTCGCGACATCCTCCGATGACCATTCCTTACCACCATCTATTTGATCACCCATAGTATTTGAATCAAACGTTGTATAATGTGGTATCATACCCATTTGGAATAATATACTAATACCTAAACTTTGCCACCAAGTGAAGAATACTAATGCCTTGACACTTAGAAACTTACCCACAGGTCGTATTGGTCCTAATTCATTCTTCAAGGCGTAATAAAAGAATACTAAACAATATAATGCCCAACATTGAGATAAATTTGTCAAGATGCAAATGTAGAGGTATCCTCCGCGGGGTGTGAAGTCTCCTTCCTTGTAGAGATCGTACATTTCTAATACCATTACAAATATTGATGAAACGAATTTTAGTAGGACGTATTGTAACACACCAAATTTGCATTTAACAAAAAATGGTGACATCCATTGTACTTTCTTGATTGCACGTGAGTGTTGTTGTTGTTGTTGATGTGGTGATGTTAGACCTCCATTGCTACTACTACTACTATTTACCATACCATTATTATTCAACGAAGATATCTTATCAGGAGTATAACTAACCCTCCTACTAACAGGTTGTCCCATAGCCCAAGGCTTAATACAATAACCTAACCCCCAAATATGACATCCACGCGTTGGACTTTTATCTTTTAATATTAATACCAATGTTTCTTCACCCCCTAAAACTTCAATTAAGAATTGAAAGAATGAATATAGGACATAACTTTCATATACATCCCTCAAAGTTTCAATGTAGATTGCTATTTCATGAAAACGTAGACATAACCAACTTTCAATCGAATATATTGGTACCATCCATAATATTCGAACAACATAGCACTGTACATTTGGTTGATAATAATTCTTCAAATGCATAATAATACCACACATACTAATTGGGAAACCTAATAAAACAAAGGCACCTGCTGAAAACCATGCAATTAAATGTGCATCTGTACCATTATACTTTAATTCACGTGAATACCAAACTATACCAATAATTAAGGCGATGATACTACCGTATAATAATACCTTGGAGAGGAAATTCATTATGGAGACTGTTGTTCGTAATATTTGTTTCGTGGAGTTGGAACATAGTCGACGTATCTTTCGACCACATTTTACATTATTCTGTGTATTAGATGAGGATTCAGTTGAGGTATCAGCCATGTCACCATTAGTTAATTGTTCATATTCTATTGTATCTTGATTATCACGTGATTTCTTACGTTTTAAACATTGCAATCGTTGCTTTGTGGAAGATCTATTATTGATTTGGTGTGAGTCATTATTATTATCTTGAATGTCAGATGCTTTTCGTCGTGATCTCATTATTTGCATTGCCCTTGGCTTTGGTGATGGCGGACCGTTGTTATTGTTGGCTGTATTTGTTGTTTGTGGCTGATCAACTGGTGTGGATATCATCTCATCTTCACTCTCATTAGCAATTGGGATTTCATCTAAATCTTCGTCCTCAATAAGAGGAGCCATTTCTATCTGTTGTGGCGATGAGTACTCCTCTTCTACACCTTCTATGTCATCTATAGAATCATCCCATATACCGTTTGGATCATCATTACTCATTGACGATGAAGCTGTTCTATCTAATATATTCGTTTCATGGTTAATATTTCTATTATTATAATCTGAATCAGCCTGCTGCCGTTTGTTGTTGGTATCTTCGTTATCAATGTTGTTGTTCATATTAGCATCTATAAAACTGTCACCGCTATTATTATAATCTATATCTGCATTCGTTTGCTGTTGTGGTGGTATAGTATCTTCAATATCCAGCAGCGATCGTGGACTTGATATTGTTTGTGTCGTTGTTGTGTTGGTGGAACTCATTTTTATAATAATATGTGCTATATCGTATCGATTAAGTAAAACCAAGCCGTCGGCGCCGCCGACGCTTAAACTGACACTTCTAGGAATATACCAAGAGTATTTTTGAGCACAATTAGCCGCTATGATTGGTGTTTAGGGCTACTACTATCTCCCCATTTTGTTTTTTTTTGCGTATTGTATACAGAGCTATACTATGGAGGATACCGGCTATGATTTTGTTATTACTCGAGTTTGCTGTTGTTGTTGCAGTTGTTATATTATTACAACTGTTGTTTGTGGATTGAAAACAAACAGGCTTGTAGTATTGTAACGGGTAGTATATGGAGTTTTAGTAGTAGATAGAGGCATCATAAAAGGACACCCAAATTATATATTTGCAAAAAAGTGGTGCACCAACGATAACGAGAGAGCAAATATAGACAAACAAAACAATATGTACTTCACAATAGTGCTACTCGCCACTATCTTCATTGGCTGTTACGCTTATACATATGAGCCTCCGGGCCGAGACCCAGCATCCATTGAAAAGATACGAGATGCAGATATATCAACATCATTAACAACCGACAATTTCGATGAATTAACAAAAGGCAAACTAGTTTTTATCAAATTCTATTCACCCGGTTGTCCACATTGTAAAGAACTAATACCTGCTTGGAATGAGTTAACAACATACTACAACGAAGGTGATAATAATGATAACATCTTAATCGGTAGTGTCGATTGTACTGACAGTCCAAAAGGTAAAGGACTTTGTGCAAAGTTTAAGATCATGGGACTACCAACGTTATACTATGGCGATGCAAGTTTAGGCGGAATATATCTAGAAGAATATGGTGGTGATAAATCATTCAATGATTTGAAGGCTGTCAAGTTAGAAGGAAAATGCAATCCTGGTAATCTAGATGCATGTTCTAAATCGGATAGAAAAGAAATGAAACAATTAATGAAGTTATCATATGAAACAATAGACAAGAAGATTAAAGAGTTAGAAAAACAGGAAGAGGAATTACGAACTGGATATACCAACAAGTTTAATCAATTACAAAAGGATTATGATACTTTGGTAGTTAATCATGATTTGGATACATTGAAAGTAAAGCATACAATCAAGTTGATTAAGGAAGTTATTGATAGAAGGGAGAAGGGAATAGACTTGCTGGTATCACAGTAACTAAGAGATCCAAACGAGGACTACCATATATAACTAAGAGATCCAACACAGGACGACTGGTGGTATCAGAAAAGGAAGGGGAGTTAGGTATGTTAGAGAGGTTTAGGTCAACATAAGTGGATACTAAGTAAACGAACATCTTTCAGTCTATCTTTACCTATGATATTCTAGATTACACAGTAGACATAGAAAGGAGGAAGGCAGGCAGAAGTGCTCGAATCTCGAAGAAGTGAGTGAAGACAACCAAGGCAGAAGAGATATATTCCACGTTGAATACTTTTGCCCTGCCCTTCATAACTGCCCTTTGCCACGTACTTAAAAAAACAAAACCATGACCAACTCGTCGTTAACAACCTCACATATCTTTGCAATAGTACAAGCCTCTACCTCTCTCTATTGCAATTAGTAGTCACCTCGTTGGATTATTATATTTTCCTGTTACTATCGTCGAATTTGTGTACATAACTAACCCTTTCATCTCAAATACAAAACATTATAAAAATACACATACACCATGAGTCTAATGCAAACATACTCCGACTACTTTGTAGTATCAGAAAAGAATGGTCTCTCTCAATTCCAAACAATGACAGCCTACCTCGGTGGAAGTACATTTCAAACAGTATTAGATAATCCAGTTACGGCCTATCGTCAATTAGTACAACAATATGCGAAGGATGCGGCAGGCAAAGCTGTCGATCCTAAAATTGCCACAGCAGAGGCAACTGCAGTATTTAAAGCAAATCCTGCAGCAGCCTGTCTATCAGGATTAGTACCACGTATCATCGGAGTAGGATTTAAGCGTGTTCCAAAGTTTGGTATATTACTTGGTCTATCATTCTTCTTGGGTGACGATGGTAATATTGGAGTACAGGCCGCATTTGGTGCATCTGTATTATCAGCACCATTTATCAACCCAATCCGAATGATTGAGAAGCAACAACGTGCATACTTTAAATCAACTGGTGCTGAGAAGCCAATTATGGAAATTCTGCGAGAGAGTGCAGCTAAGAACTTCACTCCTCTCTTCCGTGGTACTATCCCACTTATGGGCCACTCCTGTGCTTCTGCATTGTTAGGATTGGCTGGTCAGCCCAAGTTACAAAAATATATCAAGGGCGAGTTATCACAACATGGTGTTGGTAACTTCACATCAGGACTGCTTGCCAGTGCGGCAGTTACACCCATCTATGTCGGAGTTACAAATCCCTTATCTAGATTAGAAGTTATTATGCAAACATCTAAGATTGATGGTAAGTCAATAGGTCTAATTCAAGCATGTAAAGAGGTAGTTGCCGACTCAAAGGAATTTGGATTAAGGGGTGTATTCCGTGGTCAGGGATTGGGTATTGCCAAGGGTATTCTTAGTTTAACGGCGTTCCACCAGGGACGTATTTGGTTAACAGATGCATTCAGGAATCACAATATTAGTAATGGAAGTTATGTACCAAAGGATAAGGTTGGTTCAGCTTAATTGAAAAACAGAAAAGAAAAAGAGAAAGAAGATTGAATTGAGTTCTGTAGTTAGTAGGTTCTTCGAGCTGGGATAGTTGAAAGAGATCAATTGGATGTGTTTGTGGGAGACTAGAGATAATAAAAAAACAGGTAACATGTAACAGCTACAGTTAGTGAATTCAGAAGTCATATATTGCAGTGCATTTGGTTGTTGTTGGCAGTGTAGAACAAACCTTTGTCTTACTGCATGCGTCATGCGCCATAGGCGAGCAAGGATACCCGAGAGGGTATCCTCTCAATATATTTTTTTCATGAGAGTGTTACTTTGAGAGGCCGATAGCATAATACCCAGCGCAAAGCGATTCGCGTTTGGTATACCATCAGTACACTAAATAGATCAGTATTTAGTGCTCTTTTAAGTGCTGGTAGTACGGCGGCATTTGATTGATATTTATCTCGCTATAGACTGTAGTCTATGAGAGTGTTGAAAATTGATACAACTAAACTCAAACAACTTATTGATCAGCCACCTTTATATTATAACAAACATACCATGTCAATGCCAATAGATTATAACCCTCATTCAGCACATGATCGCACCAAAGAGTGGGATTCTTGCTGTATGGAAATAGTCATGGGTAGAGATCCTAAAAGACAGAGACTAATGGTTTGTGATGATGATGAATCTGAAAGTGACCATAATAATGAGGAGGACAATAAATTGCTTGGCTGCTGGTCATCTCCTAATTGCCTTGCTATTAATATGATTCAAGATGAAATAAATGAATACGATGATGAAATAGATATGGACTCTTGGATGAAGGCGGCAACAACTTTGAGTGCATCTATAGACGAAGTATCAATTATGATCAAAAGGAAAGCTGCATCGTACATTAGCTCTACTGATACTCTGAACATATGCTTTAACAATGTTGACAGTACAGAACAAACCATGACGAATACCGATAGATCCATGTTGGAAACAACTGTTGCAACTTTTGCAGCAGGGATGGCAAAACAAATTGATTCACTGAGACAAACTGTTATACAATCATCGGATAATAATATAAACAACGATACATCCACGCATCAACAAAATCAATGGGCGTCAGGGCCAATTGGGCATAGAACTGGAATAGCCTCTTGTTTAATGCAACGTCTCAAATCCGAAATAATGGAACCAATGACTAAACTACAAAAACAAAGAGAGAAATCCCAATCAAAGATTCATATTGGTGGTAATGATGCATCCGACATTGCTAATAATCCCATGCGTTTACTTGGTTTGGGTAAAGAAGATTCTAGGCACCAACGTTCATTTCCCCCTGCTCCATGGGAGGTTGGAGAACATGATATAGATAAAGATCGAGCTGAACGAGATCAAGAGAAGGACGAGTTTTTAGACGTATATTTTGATAATCAAGAAAGGAAGAAACCTGATGATAATACCACTAATCACAAGAGTATACCATCATCAGTTACTAGTTTGATGGATGTGCCGCAACCATTAGTGCCTATACAGAAGAAACAGCCTGAACCAATAATACCAAAGCCAACATCAACACCACAACCACAACAACAAATGCCTTATGAAGAGGATAATGATGAACACATGGAACAGCTTCATCGAGAATCGGCAGCCATCCTCGCAACATACCAGCATTCAGATTTAGAGGGAGTACAGAAGGTAGAACGTAGTATGGTAGAAATCACTTCTCTTCTATCCCGTTTCACAGATTTGATTCAAGAACAGCAAGAAGATATATTTATGATTCATGATCAAGCAGTGAAATCTAAGGAGAATGTTGATAAGGGACAGGACAATTTAGTGGATGCAGCTAATCGTGGAGACAAAAGTAAACATCCCATGGCTACATTTATCTTCTTCATGGCACTACTGTTATTGTTCTTTAACTGGATATTAAGATGATAAGAATGAAGGAATATGAATTAAGATAAGGGCTATTTAACTATAGGCTTTTATCCCCACAACTTGATAGTATGATCTCTACTTGCACTGAGGAGAAGCGCTGGGTTCTTGGCAACCTTTAAATCGAGTATGGAGTCTAAATGTCTGCTTTCGCACTTGACAACTCCCTGTCTATTTCGCAGTGGTAGCTTACTACTCTCAACAAGACTTGGTGGGTGAATTGATGGTTGTCTACAAAGAATCAGACGTGAATTCCCACCCACTTGGAGTTGTTCAAAGCTAGCAGGTGGTTGATTCCGCTCTGCACCACTAATACAACTCGATTTAGACGCCGAGTTAAGATCCCAACATCGAATTGTTTGATCAGACCCTCCAGTCATTAAATATGAAGCTCCTTGGAGGTTAATAGAGCCAGCCAAGGCATTGATACTTGTACTTCCTGCTTGACTTCTTCTTGACGTCATTTGAATAGCCTTGTCTAAAGATACAAGTCGCTTCCCTGTACGACTGCTTGGGATGTTGATATTCTCGAGATAGGGCACAGATAGACACTCAGAGGGTAGTGCTCCTTGATCAACATACGAAAGAGACGAGTATAATACTCGATAGCATTGAAGACATGCACCATTTGATATATCAAAGAGAGATGCCTCGTTGTTGTCACATCCCATAAAGACGAGAGGCTGAGATTGCCCATCTAGACTGTTACCAAATGCATCAGACAATCGTTTGATGGGAGAATCTCTACTATGACGCCAGAGCTTGACCATTGTCTGATATCTAACATCCCAAAGGCCAACATATCCTCTACTCGTACCTGCAACAATCCAATTCTTATCCTTTCCCACTTCCATATCAGTCAAGTAGCCAAGCTCAGGTCTGACATTTAATGTAAATGGTTCACGAGAGGACCGTAGATCCAAGGAGTGTATATTACCTTGTTGTGTTGAAAAGGCTAGTATTGAAGCTGATGAGGTGTTGAAATGAGATACAGATAATACCTCGCCTTCGCCTGTATTGATATTGCGCAAAACACTGTGACCAGACACTCGTGGTCTTTTTTGTTGAGTAGTTGGCATAGTTACATCGCATCTCCACACATGTAGAGAACCATCACTGGCAGCGGTTGCAACTGTATGGCTATTTTCCAGTATCGAAACGTCATTAATTCGAACAGGGGAGGGGTCATTTTCAGCCTTGTGGCCATCATAGGTGAGACAACTGTGTATGTCCCCACCGGTATCATATGCTTGTTGTAGTTCAAACACTTTACTTGTACCATCAAAACTAGCAGAGGCGAAGAAAGACTGATCCTCAGAGACCGCCAATCGATTGACTGGGCCAACATGTTCAGTTCTACCTGTAGTAGCGATAAGGTTGTCCTCCTTTGGACACCAATTTTGCCTCATATTATTGCTATTGCCAGTTTGAGCAAGTCCAAAGTTTTGTGACAGTGGAGGTAAATCCAAGGACAGGACTTTACTGTGCACAGAAGAATTCTCTGGAACTAGTTGATCAATGACCGAACCTGATCCCCATTCGCCCTTGCAGGAAGATTCGGCAACTTTCACTTCTGGTCGAGTAAGGAATGAGTTGATAGTCTCAACTGTTATGTCCTCTTTATTTCCAACCATATCAGAAAGACTTTTTTCGTCCCTTCTATTGATGAGAATTTGATTTGACGTGTTGACTGGTACTTCAATGTTTAAGGCATGCACTCTTTGTAGAGATGCAAAGCCGAGTGAGAAAAATGGTGCACTAAGACTCTGATCTCTGGATGCCGCAAGTAGTAATGGCTCATACCACCTGAGACTGTTTTTGGATACTAACTCTACAAACTGTTGGCTCGGTACTGATAGACTACTTGCAAGTTTGACGGAGATTTCAATCTCTGAATCAATGTCAGACAACTCTAATGACCCCAGATTTAAGGATACATCCTTTTGGAAGGAAGGTGATTTGAGGCATGCACTTAGTTGGGCTATTGATTCAAATGTTGGTTTGTACTGAAGATAGGGCCTCAGTAATTGATTTAGGAATACCTCTCCATCTGTTTCACCGAGTACTTGCCAGCTTGTCAACACCAAAGAGGCGGCTTTTGTCCTTACCACACGAGATGGAAGAAGTAGAAGTGGGCCACATTTTCGGATGACACCCTGCTTCTTTCGCCTTGCTCGAGTAGGGCTCTCATTTGGTAGAGGTAATGTTGTTCCAGTAATCTCAGTACCAAGGAGTGATATCCGAGTCAAGAGGGATAATGAAATCAACGATGATAAACAGCACAAAGCCTCACTGATCACCTGCTCAACGTCATCATTCAGTGCTGTTTCTATACAAGGAATGACGAATTGCTCGGTTGCAACTCTTCCGACAGAAACACATACTGATGGAAGGTGTTTACACAAAGCTGCTCTTAATTGCCAATCTTTGCGATCATTCAAAAAGGCAAGGATGATTGGTAGGATTTGAAACGAATACTCTGAGCCAAAGAAGTTGCATAGTCTTGATAGACCTTTCAACAATGCCTGTTTCGATTGGGAGGAGTGATCAGATGCATCTGTAGTGATATGAATGACCCAACGAAAGACAACCTCATGTAATACTGCGAGGTCTGAGTCATAGGTACTCTTGATTGTTGTTGTTGTTACAGCCGTGTCTGACGAATCAATATTAGATGAGCTAGCAGGAATTTCCTCAGCTGAAGAGTCCTTGCCAAGTAGATTAGCTGCATCTTCTGAGAAGATTGCTGTTGATGTTGGAGTGGCTTTATCATTTCCATCACCTCTTGAATGTTTACCAGCGACTGCTTCATACAGCGAGACGGAGTGACCAACATCTAGAAAACGCCGTGCTGTTTCTGCTAAAAGGGCAATATTCTGTGCAAATGCAACTCTAACAACAAGTGAAGGATCTGTAATCATATGTGCAACCTTTTTGAAGACATACCGAGGGAAGATTGATGCATCCGAGGGTGGAAATGTTGTTACCACTGAGGAGAGATAGGTAGAGTATACATTAGACAAGTGTTATATCCTAACGAGACATATGTATGACTACTTACCTGCCAGCACTGATGCCAATACTGATATGCTAGATGCCCGCACGATGGGTTCAGAGTCTTGTAAAAGTGAGGTGACAAAAGGTACTATTCTTTGAAGCCGTATGTCATCTGAGCAATAGCGAGCAATTCGATGCATCATCTGCAAAGCTACAAACTTGGATGATGCACGCTGGACATGTCCCACTGATGAAAAGACAACTTGAAGTAGTATAATGATTGATGATTGTGATGTGGAAGGTTGCGATGATAGCTCGGAGGTAGATTTGGGTGAATGATTAAACATTGACAATGGCTTTGGTAATGACACATCAGTGTTATCTGACGAGTACTCTTTGTTGCTATAACCAAGTAAACCAGAATCAAGTTGTCTCAAGAGGTCTTCTGTTTCTACAAGAAGTTCATCAAGGGAAAAACTGTTGATATCCTGTTGTGTCTTTTGTTTTGATTTACCTTGTTTCTTTTCCTTTGATGATGTTGATTTGGTATCCAAAGTTGAAGGAGTATCGAAACGACGCAATGTTGGTCCCAGCACTCTCATAAAGTAGGCAACTCCCCATTCATCGTCAACGCCAACCGTTGCTTTCAATACCTCTCCATAATTACATGCTACCATTGCAATACGAGCATCTGGAGATAATATTTGAGTTCGAAGTCGGAGCATGAAAGGATACAGTGCAGTCTTGAAACAAGGCGGTACCGGAGCTAGATGTGTCATTAAATCTTCCCCACCACTAGAGGCATTACTCTTCTTTTTCTTTGTTGAGCTGGAGGATAGCCGTTCCAAGTATTCATTTGGAGATAGTCGAGCAGACGGATCAAGTGTCAGCATGTGCTTACATGCAGCACGCATCTTGGATGATTCAATCTTATCTAACTTTTGCTTCAAGGATTGTGGTAGTTCCTTTCCAACCTGTCGTTTGTACTCCATAAGGTCCCCCAGATCCATGGCCCGTTCACCATTCAAGAAAAGTTCAATCAAAACACAACCTAATGAAAACACATCCATTTCTGGAGTAAGCTTGGTCAGTGGTGTTGATGATGATTCATCCTTGCCAGGTGTATAAAATCTCTCGGGTGCTAAACAACACTTCTTCTCTCCGTTACCACTATGATGCCCGCCTAAACTCTCTCGTCGTGTTTGTGCATCCTCGCCTCCTCTTCCTTGAAACCAATGTATATATTGTGCGGGGTCGTCATCTGGCAATACCACCGGTTTGTAATGTTGACATCCTACATCACTAATCAATACCCAATTCCAACTTGTTAGTAATACATTTTCAGTTGTTAAATGTGCATGACATATACCTGCATCATGTAGTGATTGTACTGCCTTTAATAATTGATATGTTATCCAATTCTTCTCTATTAATGTTAGGAATGGGCGCGAAACTAACCGATCTGATAAAGATGCATGTGCATGTTGTCTTAATAAGTAAATTGGTCTTGAAACAGGAGTATTAACTGGTGTTTGTGAATTTGGCGAAGAGGATTGACCAACTACCCATCGTGCATAAGACAAGACGTGTGGATGTTTGGTAGGATTTGATAATAGAGATCGCAATCGTTTCAATTCTGCATCTCCTTCTGTTAATGCCAATCTTAATGGAGCTTCACCCTCTTCTGATTGGACAATGAATGCCTTGCATGCCAATTCAATTGTGTGCGGTAGAGATGCTGGTGTTATGTTTGTATTATTGTTATTATCAGACGATTGAGATGTTTCAACTGTTAGTATCTTTGAATCGATTCTGGGAACCTTAACTCGTATCCTATATGATCTCATCATTCTTCCACTACCGGGCCATAATCTTCCAATGGCAACTAACTGACCACCAATTACAGATGTGGTTAAATCTTTTGGAATAGAAGAAAGTAACGTATCTGAGGAGGCATTCTGTCCTCCACCAACACCTACACCTAAAAATGTTTGTTGTCCTGTTTGATTGGTAAGATCAATATTGTATATCCCTCCAGATACATCATCTGTAGGCCCCCCTGAACCAAGAGTTTGTATAGATATAATATTTGGATTGAATTCCCCAGTACTAAGTAAAGAAGGTGCATTTATTGATTTGATTTTGTCAGGTGATGATTCTGATTTGTTATCATTTGGTGTAGATATCTCGGATATAGTTTCAATCGCTGATGTATGGTGATTTGAAGGCGAATTACCCATTTTGCTGTTTGTATTGTATAGATAGGGTGTTTTATATTAACCGCAAGTACCTATAATATTCTTGACTTGTTTGATATCAAGCAAGAATTTGGTTGCTATAGTGTATCTTTCTTTTCGATAATATAAATATAGGTATCACAAACTGCCAAAAACCGATAGAGCGTTAAACACACTCATATTATAATTAAATTGTATACGAATTTGATATCTATTAGATAGTGGTAAGAAGCACAACTAAACTCTCAATCTTTGCATATGTAAATACGTAAATACGATAATGTATGTAAATAATGGAGATATGAAGTTTCTTTGCAATTTGCACCTGTTATCTAAAAGTTTCATTTAAAAGTTGTGTTTGGAGGAGAATGCCTAGATCTTCTAGCGCATAATGGTCTCACTACTTAAACACACACTCACACATGGCATTGAGTACCTACTATTTGGTGGCTACTATTCGGTGGGGAGAATGATGTTGTTTAGATGGAGTATTGAAGTGTGTAGTATTTGAAATAGATATAAATATTTAGCCGTTTGCCGAGGTGATAGTAGAAAATTGCAATGTAATTGATCAATACATTAAAATTTGTGCACAACATGTGTCACTCTTCTGCAATGTATGAGACAAATTTCAACCCATTCAAATATTCAATAATGTAACAAAAGTACCGATTCATTGGTATATTAGTATGAGAAGGAAGTTATACATAATGTTCAGTATCGCACGATATATCAATACATAATGATTTGATAACAGCGCTATTGATAAACAACTATCAACAAATAAAATTTAGACAAATAAATGGAACCTTCTGTTGTTGGTTGAATGGCTGAAATTTCTACAATGTATAATATTTGGTGCATATACGGGGCCTAAACGTTTGATAGATGGGAGCATACCATTGCATTGATATACGAGGTCATAATTTGATCATCCAACAATCTGCATTGCAAATCATCAAGTATCAATATCAACACCTCTCATTCAACATCTATCATGGGTTCATCATCTAGCGATCATCGAATCATCCCCTCCCTAATGGGCACTGCTCATCTCATCAGCTTGGTTATCGGTGTGGGGATTGGAATTGCCATCGGTTCTAACAACATCAGTTTCGCAAGCGGTCCCATCAAACATCAGATCAGTCAAGATATTGTCAACTCCGATGCTATCTCATCCTCTCATCATCGCAAGGCATATGCTACTACCCATCCATCAGGAAAGAAGGATCTCCGTGGAAAGACTTTTACTTTGGAACCAACCAATGCATTTACAAGTCGTCCTGTTCCAATCTCAACCACTTCACCAACCATGTGGCAAGAGAATCAACTTCCATTCATCACCTCATCTCCCACTTCTGCTTCTCTTCCAGCAAGTCAAGCACCCACAAAAGGAAGCACCTCATCTCCTTCTACATTTGCAACTCGTCCTACTGCAAGTGTTGTTACTAAGCATCCTACCAAGGGAGGACATTCTTCACCCACCAAGGGAGGAAAATCTGCCAAGGAAACACCATCACCATCTAGCTCTGATGATCTTACCGATAACATCCCAAAAGATTCAGAATCACCTAGTCCCAAACCGTCTGATGTTATTGATTCATTTGAGCCTACTCCGATTGTTACCTCTCCTCCTACCATCAAAGAGGATACAACCACTGAATTTCCATCATTGTCAGAGGATACGAAGTGCACCTGTGTACCAACATCAAATCCATTCAGCGGCGGCGCTACTCCCGAGCCAACTACTTCTGTTGAAGATTCGGATTCGGGCTCTCCAACTGTTGCAGTGGATACTGACAATGAGGTGAGGCATATATCTCCTTGTGATTGATTGTTAAATTGTCATTTATTTACCTCCGAATCTCACATGTTTAATTCACGTCTTCTATGTCAACATAGACTTTATCCCCCACCGTCAAGTCAGCTACCTCCTCGTCACCGACCTATATGGTTTCTACTTTCGATACATATCTAAAGACAGATTCTCCCACTGCATCAGACAAACAGGCTACTCTATCTCCAACATTGAAGACCACAACCATGATTCCAAGTGAGTCGCCTGTTGCAACTCTGCCTCCAACTGATTCATGTGGCCTAGCAGAAGAAGAAACTTGTTGTGGTCAATCTCCATCAAGGCCTCAGGAGGATAAGGAAAAGGTATGCTTGGAGCTTGGGTGTGATTTGCTTGTCAACTGTCCCCCAGGAATTGAGGTACTGCCTACACCTTCTCCATCTATCCCTGTTACGACTTCGGATCCTACTGTCAAGGTCACATCTGAACTAACTTCTGATAATGTCTCGACCGATCAACCATCGTCCAATGTTCCTTCGATTCAGCCATCAACAGAGCCTTCCGTATCACCTCGTCCAACGCCTTGTAACAGATGCCATCCCAAGGAAAGAGAGTCATGCTGCAGTCAATCACCATTGATTCCCTTGGCTATCAGGAAACGCATCTGCAAGAAGTTGGGTTGTAAGCTCCATCAGTGCAAGCCTCGTCCTACCAATGCCCCGTCTCTACCAGAAGTTGACAAAGCTTCTACTACGAGTAGCCCTACCTTCGCTAAGCCGACTTTGAACCCAACAGATGAGGTAAGTAAAAGTACATATGTGCAATCTACTTTGCTAGTTTGATATTATTTATCTGATACCTATGCTTCTTTCAGCCTACCAAGTCAAGCAGTCCATCAACTGTGCCTCCTTTTTATACAACTCTGCCCACAAGGATCCCAACTGTATCTGATACATTGCCTCCTACCTCGGTGACTGATTTTCCGACTGCTGCAGTCAATGATATTCCCTTTGAAGGCATTCCAGAGCCAGAATTTCCCACGTATCCTCCGACAAGTGAGGCAACTCAAACCGTATCAAAGGAGACTACTGGACCTCCTACAACCGGCAGCCGTGATCCTGAAGTCAAGCAGCTTGGATCGAATGATTACAGGCCTTCATTCGTCTTCACATCAAAGATCCAAACTTCCTGTACTCGAGAGGAAGGGGAAGAGGTGGATGGAGTGTGGCAGGTAGTGGATGGAATTTGGACTGAGATTAGTGGTGGTTGTATCCTGCACTGTACTGAGATTACCAAGCTGTATGAGGGTGAGAATATCATCAACGAGAGTTCTATTGCCTTTAAGGATGATTGCCCTCATGAAGATTCAGGAGATGATGGAACATCTACTCGTATCGTTGAGCATACGATTACAAGTGGTGGATCGGAGGGTCATACTCGTTCTATTTCTGCACCATGGAAGATGAATGCTGGAAACTAATGATGCCGCTGATGAGGGATTAAAGTGAGATTGGGTATAGAAGAATTCAATTTGTTTAGTCTGTTTGTTTGAGATGAGGTATCGAAAAAGCTATTTATTGTGCGCTTCTTCATTGTAAAGACCTTTGGCAGACTGGATATATAGAGAGAATGAGAATCTTGAACTTGTGTCTATGAGAATAGAAACATCATAGTCTATAACTTTTAGTAGAGATTGAGAATCCTTGAGCTTGCGTAGATCTAAAAGGATATCCTAATACGACTTATCTCTATATGTTCAGTCTAAGCTATATGAGAGGTATTATAATAACATCCAATCTCCTCTTCTCCGTCTACTCCGACGCGACAAAGCAAATGCCAGTTTGACCATAGGGCAGTCTTCTAATAGTAAAGGTATCTTCTTCATAACCAACTCTGAATGCGAAAGAAGTGTTGCAGCCAATATCAATACTGAACCTAATGTAAAACTAATCAGTAAAGATATTATAAATGTATATGGTTGTGTAGATTGTCCGATGTTCTTCTCTAAACTACGATTTGGATGATTGGTATTCATATTTTTGTTTGAAGTAGTGGTACCATACTCCTCTCTCATTGACGGGCTTGAATATTCCATGATCAAATCTAAATATGATATTATTTGCAGGTGACTAATAAACCTCTTCTATTCGTATATTATTATTGAAGAGTAAGAAGTATGAAGTAGTTGCAATGTAGAGTAGATACAAAGGGGAGACGAGGGGGAGAGGCAGTAGTGAAGGAAGTTCTAAAATCTGAACACGGTGTTGATGGCTGTTATCTTTCAATGATAAAGATGCTTATAATACTCCAACACTATTGGGTTGATCGTTGTTTTTGATCATTTTACTCTCGGGGCATCCTGAGTACCAGATACAGTGACAGAGTCATCATGAAGGTTACAAAGTGTCGCACCATTTCGGAGCAGGGGTGCAGTAAATAGCATATTCATTGATACACGGCGATAAATTGGCGATTGTTTTTTAAGGCTTTACAACATGCACTCTAGCGAAGAACTCGCTTACTCATCGCTATTTTTTGCATTGCCTCTCCCCAGCCGCATCCTTTTTACTCTCCCCCTCCATCTACAATTCAATATGCCTGCAATGCCTGTGGATCAATGACTAAGTCCTCAGACAGATATATGAGCTATTGGCTTGTGAGCTTGTGGAGTGTGCGCTAATAAGCAAACAAACACTCAGCCAACACCAATGACCCTAATCTTAAGATGCTCTCATAATTTCATTGCCAAAGACTATACTTCTACTATACATATACAATGGCACCGCATCTACAAGACAATGATTGTTATGATCAATTGGAAATGGAACAACACTCTGTTCTATCTTCTACTCCTTCCGACAATGATACTCTCGACGATATGATCGATGGCATTGCAATGGACAATGTTGATCGGGAAGAACACATGTATATCAACTTAGGTTTAAAGGAAGACTGTTGTTCAATACAATTCACTGCTTCGTCATCCAAAGATATACTGAAGAGCAACAAGTCAGTGATGACAGAAGACTCGACACATACTACACATCGACCAGCAAGTATTCTACGACAAAATAGTGCTCCATCCAAACTCCAGTCATTCACTCCATCATCATCATGGAGTAGTACTAAAACACCACCAAAGACAAACACCATGCGTCGTACCTCCTCGGTTGTCCGTTTTCCACCATCCTATTCAATGGTAACTGCTCAGTATACACGTCCACGTACTAACTTGGTCGAGTTATCAAAGTTATACTACAGTACTGAGGATATAAAACGTTTCAAACAAGAGTATAGAGTTGAACGTATCATATTGGCACGTCAACGACAAGCTGCTCAGCAGCAGCAAGCACAGCTCGTCAGTCAAGATGAACAGTCTGAGAAAGATGACAAGGTCGCTCGAGGAGAGGACACTACTATACAAATTGTGGAAGAGAATGGTGAGGTATCATCTTTGAGTAGCAGTCAAAGCACTCCTCCCACTTCTTCCCAGCCATCTACTTCTACTTCTTCTACATCACATGGCAATGCATACTGGAGATCCAAGGTATCTCGTCGATGGGGATATGGTAGACGTAACTCTTCTTCTTCTGTGAGAACAGTATCTCCTGAGAGGAAGGACGTCCCTCAAGAAGATCCTACATCATCCTCAAGTCTTCCATCCTCTGATTTATCTCAACTGGAACCATTGTCATCATCACTGACAAAACTGTTAGATAAACCAGAAAGGAAGTCATTATCATACCTACTCGATGCATCACCAGCGTATGATAGTGATGATGAATCGGATGATGATAGTGACAGTAGCCCTACTCCTGCTCCTCCTCCCAAAGAATCTTCTTCTCGTGAAGTTGGTTCACCCAAGTCAATGTTCTCAAGTGCATTTGATCACTTTCACCATGGATCTACTAGCACTATGAGTAGTAGACAGCAATGTCTTGTTGATACCTTGTATCTCTTTTAGATGCTGGGTATGATATGAGGATACTTTTGGAAATGTACATATAGGAAGAATAGGAACTTAACCATTAGAGATTTACAATGTACTTAGCCATCTTATTGTTTTTAACCTATATTACTTTGTTTGCCCTAGCTACTTGTTCTCTATCTTAGTCCTCGGACATATCCTCCAATCCGATTACAACCATCAGAGCCAAGGCCTTATCATCACAATCTTCGTCGATGTCAATGAAGTAGCAATCCTTGATTGGTGTGACCCAATTCTTGTGCACCTTGACAATTGTCTTACCATTCTCCTTGACAGTGAAGTCATGATCGAGAATAGCTCCATGGATCTGCCAATCACGATCACCACGAACTTTCACAACGAAGTTATCACGAACAACTCCAACTGCACGCTTCTTAATCTTTGCAATCTTTTCACCATTACCATCTTCAATCTTCATGGTATCACGTACACGAAGCTTACGCTCTTGTACTTGATACAAGACTTCTCCATGACGAGATGAACGAATGTTAAAAGTCTCACGAGCACGAAGGACCTTATTGTCGACATAGAACTTGGTTTTACCGGTATGTCCTCCACGACGATGAGATGCCTCCTTGATTTCGAAGTCTTTCCCAAAAGTTAGTAGCTTCTCACGCATGACAAAAGTGTTGTTGCCGTCACCGTGGCTTGTATGACTACCGTTGGAAGAGCAAGACGAGGAGAAGGACGACTTGCAACTACTCTTATGGCTAGAATGAGACGACTTGCAGCTACCCTTGGAGCTCTTTGATGAACAAGACGAGGTTACAGAATCTTTGTATGATGACTTGATACTTCCATGACGATTGCTACGGCGGTCTTGGCGGTTTTCCTGACGGTTCTCACGACGAGCTTGACGGCGTTCGGCAAATCGACCCATGATATGATATGTTTTGTTGATATATGTTGTTGATTGATATTTGTTTGATCTGGATGCTTTTGTATTTTATGAGACGAAGATTGGTGTTCTAACACCATCAAAAACAGGATTGAAAGCTTGCTCTTGCTTATGGTATCCTGTGGAGGTATCCTATGGTATCCTTTTACGATGATGCTGTATACAGCATCCAAGAGCCAAGTTACCTCTCAACTTCTCACACAACCAAAGACGGGGCTGAGTCTATCGTTCTATTATTAGAACTATGATTAGAAAGATGGGATTGTGCATGTCGTTAGATGAGCGCATAAAAAAAATTGTATGCAAGCGGAATAGACTAAGTTCCTACTTACTTCACCTGAATAACTTGACATCATGAGTAGAGTTTCCAGACGTCACCTCTCAGTACCTCGTAATTGGCGAAAACGTATTGTGAATGGACTAAGTTCAATTGCATCCGCTCCATCTCGTGCTCCATCTACTAATAAACCCAAGGATACCAGTGTCGAAACTCGAAGACAGAGAGCTTCGTTCTGTGAGCAGATACTGATAGACTATGAGGCACAGTTAGCATGTGAATCGATGGAAATCGAATCAGAGTCGAGCTTTGTATGCAGTTTCAATGAATTGTGGGAGTCTAGAATGAGCCCCTACATGATGAACCAAGTTGCATGTACACAATCTGCTCCCAACTGCGGACTGGAAGTCGATGTCCGAGGAAATCCCCTATAAAGTTAGACTCTTGATTGATACCATGCTTACTTTCCATTCGTCTTATGCAACTGTAGTCAAATACTCTACTCCAGTCCCTTGAATCAAAATGATATTGTCAACATCCTTGAATATGGTATCGACATACTCCATAAACTCACTTGACTTGGATACCTTGTGTGGCAGTGGTAAATGCGTTACTACCAAACTAGCCGATGAGCTATTTCGTCGGATGATATTATTGAATTTCTGTGCAGTATCAGTCAGTAGATACTGTTGAGCATGAAGGTCGACCTCGGCATCTTCGGGTACAAATTCAACATACTTTCGTAAACTACCTAAATGATTCATCTTATCAGAGGCGTCTGCAGAAAAGGCACGACCATGAGTTGTTGGAAGACAAGCCTTATCACCCAAGTGCATGAATGACGGCATGAAGGCTTGTTGGCCACCTGATATCGATGATGAGATTGACACTGTGTCGTCCTTGATAGATCTGAATTTCTCTCCGATTGTAGAGGAAGGTGCGCCACCTGGACAATTATCAAATGCATGACATCGGAAGTCCAGATGTTCCGTATCTTCCATACTCACAATATGCACTGTGGCATTGATACGTATCTGTTGTAAGAACTCAATAACTGCAACCTCGACATCTTGATGACTATCTTCAGGGGTGGTAGTGACGGCAAATACTTGTAGACTGGCATTTCTTCTCCAGATGGAGTTGCGAGATATGATATAACTCAACAATAGAACAAGTCCACCATCATCGACAATCCAGTAAATATCAATGGTCGAACCAATTGGCATAATATCTCCACAACGAGGGAAACGATCAAGTCCCTTGAGTATACAAACAGCTCTTTGCATATTTCCAAGTCCTTTAAGAGTATTCACGAACTCGTCGGGGCTACAAGCATGGACGTTTTCATTATCAGAGTATAGACCGCTGCTTTCATTCGATTCATCGTTACTCTCAGTGGGTTTGATCCGTCTTTTCCAATCTGATAACCAACTCATCAATACAGTGTTGGGACTGACAGGACCGAGTCCACTATGCATTACCGCTGACCAAACAGCTTCTTCGAAGTTGGATTGTGTTATTATCGTTTCACAAAAGCCCTGCAGCCTTTCCTTCTCCATACACTTCTTGAGATTCTCACTACAGTATTGTGACATCTCAAATGCTCCCTTTTGAAGATATGTACCATTCTTAATTGAGACGACAATATTAAGTCCTCGTCCTCCTCTGAACTGAGCCGCTAATGCCAACACTTCTGGTGATAATGGTGTACCTTCTTCATCGGTATCAACAAATGTCAACAGCTGAGGACGCCAATTCTTAGCATGGAAGTTCTCCGTACCTGTTACTTTCATCATTGCATTCATTGTTATCTTATACTTGACTGAATCCAATACATCTCCCCAATCGGTACCAGTCTTACTTTTAGAATCTTTTGATTTTGATTTATTCCGTGGTAATGATGATTGTTGAGCCGCAGACAAATCAATGTATTTGAATATTGCAAAGAGGAGAAGGATTGCCAATATGGCCATGACCCAAGAAATGAGGAAGGATAGTACCATACACCAAATAAAGCCGAGGAATGCAGTCTTCTGTGAAAAGTATCTGAATCTGTGTTGATGGTAAGTAAGGAGTAGTACGAGTTGGTTGAGTAAACACAACGGCTGCAAGCACCATGCATATATATGTAAAACAACTTAAGTAACTCACTGTGGACGGAAGCCAGGACTATCAACCCAAGCCAGTAGAAAGCAACATAGATTGATTCCACCATACATTAACAAATAAAACATTGTCAATATAGGTGTAATATGATCAATGTTACCCAACAACGTGCCAAGGCTTGCAATTGCCCATGTGAACCAAACAGCTCGTTTAGAATTTTCATATTCAATATCTTCCGACTTTTCAGATGCTACTGACATTGTATCATCAAAGGTTGTTGATTGTCCCAAGCCTGCTATACCTAGCAACGACCCTGCATCGCTACCAACAGTTCTTGTAGTCCTCGATTGGTTCTTTATATCACTCCTTTTTCTCTTCTTCTTTGTTAGAAACTTGAGAAAAGGTATAGCATCATCAGCTGCAATGGCACCAAGCAGCTGTGGTGCACCAGCCATACATTGTAATGCCGCCCCAATACAGCTCGTAGCCATACCAATTTTGGCAACTATCCGACTTGGGAAAGCAACAGTTGTTAATACCAACTTGTTATATATCAATACCTCATTGGATACCACACTACCCAATAACCAAACTTGTAATATATATAATACAGTCGTAACACCTATAGCCCCAATTGTGCCGATGGGTATGCTCTTATTTGGTGTTGCCAACTTGGCTGATCGATTAGTACCTGCCATTATACCGGTCGTAGCCGGATAGAATATAGCAACCAAACTCCAAAATGTCGGTGTTACGCCTGTCTTTGGATCAGGTCGATAATTTGGATACAAATTATCATTAAATGCTCTTTCATCGTCACTTAAAGTACCATCATATACACTCGTTGCAAATAATATAGTACCCACTAATATACTAACAATACTCAATCCAACAGTCAACAGAAAGAAATTGGCAGCATTACTAATGTATTTATTCCCAATGGCAACAATCTTCGATATGATTAACATTAGTAATAATGCATATATCTGATTAGGACAACTATCAATAGTTTGTATAATTATACCCAATGTATTATTTTGATAGAAGGAATGTTTCTTGAAGATGCACGTTACAACGATTCATGACGACGAAAGAGAAGAGATAGTAACATATGTTAGTACATATGACTTCCAAGAGCAATCAAATAAAGACATATAAAGGTCAAATGAGTAGCTAGATCACCTAGACTCATATCAAACATCACATATGTACGTGGTAAAACAATACTAACGCAGACTTTCCTTGCGATGTACAATTGTTTCAATGGCACCCATTACGTGCATTGAAGCTCCTAATGTTGTACCTAGGTAGAATAATATACCAAGAGCACCACCAATTTCAACACCTAATGTTCTACTAATTATATAATATGGACCACCAGCCTGTATAGTGCCATTACTTGCAATTGCTGATAGTGACAGTGATGTTAGGAAAGTGGAGAAGACACAACATAGTATTATTAGTGTTGCGTATATTGTTCCTGCCTGACCTGTTATTGTTGGTAATCGTAGGAAGAAGATCACGCCAACTATCTGCGCCAAACAGGGTAGGAAGACACCTGAATATGTATCTAATTTGTCATCATCAGTAGTTGCATCTGTTTTATTGTTGGTTGTTTGTGATCTTTTGGATAATTTACTACTACTTTTTCGTATTCTAGAATTTCTACTACTTTTTGTTGGACTAATATGCTGTGATGAACTTTGATACGAATAATCTTCTGCAGTATTCAGAGATATCTTTGAGTCTGTCCCTGCTGTATTTGCTGTATTACTTCTACTTATTTGAGATGGATTCTCAGTATCTATGACATTTGGGAAGTTATTATCTGACGCTTGCTGAGCAGTATCTAATGATATACCCCGTCTATGATTTTGCTTCCGTTGTGATAAGACATTATTAGGACTCTCTATATTAGTATTAATAGTTGGCATTTCAATATTGGTAACTGATGTTGACTGTACAAATTTATCTGGAGATGTGTTGCTTTGCAATGGCGTTGAGGTTGTTGGTGTAGATGGCGGTTTATACTCTCTGCTAGAGAATGACTCATGTCTATCATGATTAGTAACACGTCCAGTTGATACTGATCTTCCATTATTACCAGGTGATGATGATCTAAAGAATGAACGTAAACCTTTTTTGCTTTGAGTAGATGTGTTTAAATTATCATTGATATCGTCGGACTGTCTTTGGTAATCACCCATGGCTAAAACAAAATCGTAGTTTACTATCTACTATTGATAAGTACTACACTGCAAGCCACAGCTCTCCTCCATATCTGATGCCGTTGCACCCTCTCTACCTAGTTGAGAGAATACATAAGAAATAATTGCATCCATTTTTTCTTTAGTAGCAAGGATACCATGAGGGGGTATCCTATCGTTTGATCGATGCAAGCATAAAAAAATGGCCGCAGCTCCCTCTCTTAACCGACTGAGATATGTAAATTATGTTCTGGCCTAGGTTTAAGCTAGTAGTATTGATCTATAGTCAAACACATGCATTGATCTATCTCTTTAAACTGCTTAATAGTTAAGCTAGCTTGCATCATACATAACACTTAGTCAATCAATAATCAATCATCATTGATTCGAAAGGCAGAATAGCTAATAGAAGTTATCTTCTCTCGTACCATCAATAGTAGTGCACTCTTCAATACAGTATGAAGTAGCTGTAATGAACAACCTTTGTAGATTCCTCTCACACCATCTCTCCGGAAGATGTGTATGAGAAGTAGCGGTAATGATTTGGGATATTTCGTACTGCTTCCGTCTGTTATTGATGCTGTACTAGATGCTCTATTGGTTTGTCTTTGTTGTTCTATTTTGGAATGATCAGCTTGTCCGTTGTGTCCATTGTTACATCTGCTTCTGCTCTCCTCTTCCAAAGAGGTAGCAGTATTGCACTTTGCATCATCATCTTCTTCAGTTTCTTCAAACGCATCCGGTGATGATACCATGAGCATAACCTTACATCTAATCAAAGGGTAAGTGATAATTGTAGCCATGAATTTTGATAACAAACCAAATACAAATGCTTCCCACATTGATAGTTTGTTGGTATTGCTTTTATTAGATGTCGACGATGATTGATGATTGGAACTTCTTGCTGCAGTATCTCTGCCCAACTTATGTTGTAGTAATGCATTCTTGAGTGTATCAAACATTGTATATTGTATAGCGGGGTTGGTACATAGCAGTGTTGCTGGAAAGAGACCATTCCATAATGAGAGTATTGATTGTAACTTCTTTTGCTGTTGTTGTTTGTGATTGTTGACACTTGTTCTATTAGTTGCAAATGCCTCCTCAGCTAAATTGGTCGAGAATGAAAACTTATACTTCTCTGGAGACTTGATATATAATTGTTGCCTTCTATGTTTGCTGTACTGATCTCCTGCTGTATCATCATTGTTCTCTGCATACGATAAACTTCTATTGCTTTCATCTATTGTACTATCTTTTGATGTTGATATTGATGTTGCTGTCCCTGCCTGTTTCCTTGATGAGATAGTATCCAGCGGTAATGTTATACATGTATTAATCACTGCTGCAAATGCTGTCAATAATAGCTTTGTTGAAGTTGATGTGTTGATACTGCCACTATTCTTTGATGATGTATTGCTGCTTGACATGCATCTTCTTCTATAGGCAGTATACTTAGTCTGAACTAATGAATATACAAAGAAGTATGTAAAACTTGATCCCATGGTATGTATAATCTTGTGTGGCAGTCCTCTGAACAACTCGGAGACTCGTGATAGTATATGTATAACATTAGCATCATGTTGAACCAAAGATATTTTTGACACATCAGCTTGCAATGACGTTTTCCACACATCGACCGGATAGAATGCAATCATTGAAACTAGAGAGGAAATCACACCACAAACTGCATCAGCTAGTGCCTTTCTCCGTGCAGTCATCGTAGATATGTGTTAGGTATTCTCCTCAATATATACATCGATTATCAAAAAGTATAAGAGGGGAGTATCAATCCGGGGAGACTGAAATGAAGGATACCAAAAAATGATTTAATGCAAATGAATTAAGATAAGATTTAAGATTGATGGGTAAACATAATAATATTATATGAGTGCATCAGCAGCTTCTTCGTCGTCTATGAGGTCGTCTCCGATGTCTTTAGTACCCAAACAACAGCATCAACTTCCCCCTGTTGTCCATGCAATTGGTAAGCAATTTGTCAATAATCTTTTGTGTTTCGTACATTATGGATGGCTCTGTTCTAACATACATGCAATACCTACATATATTTGAAGGTGGGTCTGTTGGTAGTGCATTAGCAATCTTGCTACTTTATCCACTAGAACGAGTACGAGTAGAGCTTCAATCCAAAGCAAATGATGATAGAGATGATGACAATATCAATAGTGAAACTATTACACAATGTCTACTCAGATTATACCAAGAACAAACATTATACAAAGGCGCAAGTCATATGGTAACAACACTTACAATATCCAACGCAATCTTCTTTTATGTATTACAAGCTATTAGAAGAAGATTATCATCATTGAATAGCAATCAAAGATACCAACATAATCGGAGATATAATCAACACTCGTACATATTGAACTTACTATATCATATATTACCCAAGTCAAAAATGGGAAGATCTCTTCTATCATCTTCAATAGCAGGATGTATAAATGTGCTACTTACGAATCCATTGTGGGTAGCATCTCTTCGAATCATGGAGTCTCGAATACCTACTGTAGAGGTAGAAGGTAATGATGGTGATACTAAACAACAAGCACATCAAAAGCCAACATTGTGGAATGTTATGCAAAGGATTATCCAAAGTGAAGGTATATCTAGTTTATGGAATGGAACTAGTACATCTCTTTTACTTGTTTCGAATCCAATTATACAGCATTTTATGTATGAACAACTTCGTACGATAATACTTGACAGAAGACAACAGAGACATGCCAGACAAAGAAAAGAATGGAAAGCTCTATCATTATCACCTTTAGAGGCATTTCTTTTGGGGGCTGTGGCAAAGGGAATAGCAACAGTTGCTACATACCCATTACAACTGGCACAAGTCTTACTCCGATTACAAAAGAAGAAACTACAGTCAGACCAACAAGGGTCAAATAGCAAAGATATTCATGATTCAAGTATATACAATGGCACACTCGACTGCTTAGGAAAGCAATTTTCATCAAGAGGTATATCTGGACTATTCCAAGGTATGAATGCAAAGCTTCTACAAACAGTATTAACATCGGCATTTACTTTCTTAACATATGAACAAACTCTGAGTCAAGTTGGACGATTGTATGAGATGCTCAAGTAAAAGAGGAGTGAAGGCTGTATTTCAGCAAATGGTTTGATAAGATAAGCTACATATTATTAGGCTTCTTAATGATCTACCATACCTGGGCTGATTAGAAATCATCATAGGGGTCATAATCATCATATTGGTTGTAATCATCATATTCTTCGTCATAACCTAGATCAAACTCGTCGTCACTAAAACAGCCTATTGCTTCTTCAGCCCGCGCAAGTCTATCCACATACTCCATGTGTTCTTCTGCCATGGACGATAAGAGCTCTCCATCACTCTCATAATGTATCAGTGCATCTACAATGTCTTCATCGAATCCATTCATAGATACATCAATAGAGAGTTGTATGGCTTTGCTACCGACAATAGATGCCGAGAGAGCATCGATGGCGGCATCGTCTAAACAACACTGCCGCATATCAATGGATATCTGCCGGTTGCTTTTCTCTGTAGTAGATGGCTGATCAGCTCTTAATATCTCCGCAACAAAAGCTTGGGCTCCACAACTGATTAGTTTGCGACCATCATCAATATCATTTTCTTCATCTATATCATCAACGAGGCCTCCCATAATCTCTTCGTCGTCATCAGAGTCTGCACTAATTCCCATTGATTCACTACTAAATCTTTTCGCAGCTCCCATTAGTGTTTTGCCAACAAACTTGATGTTGGAAGAAGCTTTATCTTTTATACGACCAGCCGAGCTCTTTTTCTTCTTTATCTTCTTCAGGCCAAATTTATTACCAGACAAATCAACATGGAAGTGATTTGAATCACAGTCTTTGCGGTTAGCAAGTGTCGCTATGGCACTTCCAAATGCAGTCATACCTTGTGCTTGGATAGTACAACTTCTTAAGGATATTGATTTAGATGCTCCGCATCCCAGAGCTTCGGCCAATACTGATGCACCTTCATCTCCAATAGAGTTGTTATCCAATATAATTTCCTCAAATGTAATGCCGGAGCATAGTCTTGAGTCAACTATTGCTCTAGCCAATGCCTTACATCCAGCATCGCTGATTTTATTATTACTCAAATCTAGTCGGAGAATACAGCCATGGTTGGATGAAATAGCTAATGCCAAAGCCTCAGCTCCAGCATCGCCAATATCACATGATGATAAATCCAACTCTTCTAATACCGGTTCATTGCTGTTTTCATCAATTGCCATTCGCAAGCTTGCAGCTAGGGCGACACATCCTGCGTCTCCAATATCACTATTACCACCCAGATGAAGAACAGAAGGTCTTCTCATACTATTGGTTGTTCGTGTTTTGCTTTCATATGCAGTCAAAATACCCCTCCCTATACTTCGACAGAAGACTGGATCAATGCCACAATTTTCTAATACAAGCACACTAGGGACAACAGAGGATCTGTCATTACTTTCAAACAATCTTCGTATAGAATCTAAGAGTTCTGTACTTGGAGGATGTAGTCCGTGGCCTCCGATATCGTTGAATGATAAGTCCAGCTCTTCAATTAGAATAGAGGATTCTTCAACTTGAGTTGTTGCATCTGTATCTTCAACATCATTATTACCCTCTTCATCCTCTCCTGATGTAGTTGTCCCGTTAGTTGTAATTTCTTCAATCTCATCTTCCTCCTCCTCCATACTATTTTCACTTCTATTTATCAATGTATCAATCAATTTAGATGCTCCAAATGGTGTAATTTTATTCATTGCAAGTGCCAATTTGATTTTAAGAGGTGCTTTCTTCTCTTGTGTAGAATTGTCATCATTTTGCAATCGTTGCAATAGCTCTTCTACTAAAGATCCTGCTGAGTTATCATCCAATTGTGTTGATGAAACGTCTACATCAATCAAAGATGATTCGTCTCCTTTATTAATAGTTGTTTGTTGTACATTAGATAGAACAGTACGAACTATATTATCATGTGGTTGTGTTTGGAATTTGTGAGTATGATGTATTTGATGTTTAGATATCGATTTGGTAGTGGCGGCAGTGGTCGGCCGTGTTATTATAAATGCAACCAGTGATATTAATATTGTAGAAACCATGGAGATGAGCGTCATTTGATTAGCCAATCATACCATCCCGCTAGCTTCATTGATTGTATCAAACAACAATAGTTGAAGACTGAGAGGGGGGCAAAAAGTCAAAAAGGATACCACTGTAGTTTTTGTCATTGCGTACAATTAATACTCTCCCCTTCTTCTCTTCGACATAATCAGTATCAACTTTTATCAAACATTAAACCTTTCCTTTTGCTCTGGAGAATCACCGCTTATCATCGCTTGATAATATTCTTGTGAAAACAAATAAGCACTGCAATATAGAAAAAAGAACAACTCTCATAATGTCGAGTATGAACTTTAGTAGTTCCAAGCAAAATATAAAACCACCGCAGCGTGGTATATTTCCGCTTGATCATGAATCAGAGTGTAAACCATATATGACGGTAAGTTTTGTGTATCTGGTGTGTTGTTAGTCATCTACTTAGGGATACATAATATATAATATATACTCTCATAATATTTTCTACTACATACACACAACACAATACACAACATATATACAATACAAATAGAAATATATATCATGTTTAAAGGAACAAAAAGATAAACATCACCTATGTAGAGAATTATCAAAAGATTATTTGCAGTGTCGTATGAATAATGATTTAATGGCAGCTGAATGTTTAGACAAACTAGGGTTCTCAGAAGAAGCAAAAGTAACAAAATCTGTAGAGTATGATAAAGCTAAAGAGAAGGAAGGATATATAGCGGGGAAGCACATAGATGGTAGAATGAAGTGGTGGTTCCAGTCAAAGTAATAATGCACATAGATGAACATATTTGGATCATAACAGTTCTTATGGCAGATTAGTACAATGTTAGTTACTTTCAAAAAACATGATCATACACTCCACTCTCTTTAGCAACTTGCATTAACAAATGCAAGCACAAGACGAACACTGTTCCTTGATTCTTTGGGAAGGATTCGTCTAATACGATGAATTTGAGTGAATACACCCTTCTCAATCATAAGTGCCTTATGAGCAAGGAAGCATGCCACCTCCAACCCACACATTAGATGTAGATTATCAACCTTCTTACTCTTCTTCACTTTGTTATGTTTGGGATTCTTTCCACCATTCTCGGTCTTGGCATTGTTCTCTTTGTTTTTTGGGATGAAATACTTTCGTATATCACCGTTTTTGTTGGTTGTGGTAGTAGCAGCAGGCACTTCTTTGCCTGGAGGTTGCGCTCTTGATACCTTGAATATCTGCTGCATATCCACAAGGAAAGTTGACAAATCAACACCAAGTTGTTGGAAGAAGAAGAGTGCTCGTTGCATATGAGCTTCTCCTGGACGGTAATGACCTGAATGGGGATATAACTGAGTAAGCCGTCCTTGGTCATCAGTAAGGAATATCCCAGCCGATGCCACCGCCTTTCCGCCAAAGAAAGACGAGTGATGAAACCGTTGACGGGGAACAGGTGCTGTTATTGCTTCTGATTCACCTTCAGTTGCTGTACTTTTGGTAACAGTAGGAGCCGTTACCTTTTGTGAACCATACAATACATGATCTCTTAAAACAAAGATCCAACCTTCTTTTCCGGTACTTATCGGACATCCATTCTGATCAAGTATAAGTGCAGATCCATGCACCGGATCGGCCACTATATCCAATGCATACGTTGCTGATATTTCAGGATCAGTAATATAAAGTACAGTATCCGAATCTAGTACTGATCGAGGAAGTTCCGGCAAACTAGGCAATGGATTACCAGCCCCCTCCTTAATCGAATCTAACCAATAAAAGAACATATGATATGGATGTCCAATACTTTCCCAATGTTTATAATATAAACGTAAATTCTTTCCATATCGATGATGCTTATCGGATACTTCTAACCATGCCTTACGGTGTAATTGGGCATAGTTTCCTCGTGCCATACCCCGCTTTGTTACCTCGAGGTACTTTGAACGTATACCCTTGTAGGCAAAGTCATTATTATTTGCTTCTTGTGGAGAATTGGGTACACTACTCCCTCCTCTGTCTTTATTTAAGTTAGACCCTGATGAATATTGACGTGTAAATTTCCAATCGACATAACATGGTGGATGAAATGATGTAGTAGTTACTTTGGATTGTTTACATGGTGATGGGGCGGGCGTTGTCGGGGCCGAGTCAACCTCCAACGATGCAGATAAATGTGAAAGAAGTTCCTGATTGATGGTATTACTTGACGAACATACTCCTTCTTTGAGTGACATTTTGGCTATATCTGTGGATATGGGTTCCACTTCGGATGACGACTCTCCTGCTGCCATCTCATTGTCAATCGGTGGCGGTGGCATATGTTGCTGTTCAATAACTTCTACAGTCCCACCATCCTCATGATAATCCACAAGATCTGCATGATTCTCACCTTTCTCATCTACATCATTCAAATCATCACCAACCTCTTCATCAATCTCATCATCATCAAAATCAGACGAACTATCCTCTTCAATAATCTTTTTTAATAATAATGTATTAGGTTCTTCACCGACTGCCTCGGCGAATTGTGCTGATTCACTTATACGTCTATCAAAACTAACTGATCGATGGTGTACTCGTCCACTTACTATACGTTTATTCAATGCGTCGTGATATATCTCTTGTGTCTGTTGTAATTGTTTGGAGGTTGGATATAATCCTGATTGATTTGGTGGTGAGATTGTATCTAGGAAGGACCAATCGTTGCTACTGCAACTTTCTGTTTCGGCTACACTACTTGGTTGTTCTACTTTTGTATTATCTGGATGTGGTATATGACAACTTTCACTTTCGGCAATTGGTGGCATACTGTTACTTTCAGTTGTGATTATGTCTGTTGATATGATATTTTCTGGTAATTGTGTTTGTGCTGCAATTGATGTATCATTTCTACATTCATCTAAACTCTCACTGCCAATTATCAAACTACCACCCTGCTGTTGCTGCTGTATATCATCATGTTCATCATAACTATTACTCTGTAAACTATGCGATAAACTTATCAATTCCTCTTCCTCTTCAATAAATTTATTTATATCATTTGACAATAGTTCACTTAATGATATGTTTGATTCAGACCGTGCTTCTAATCTTCTACCTTGATTATCAAAGTCGGCAAGGTCTACATCTTGCTTCTCTTCGACGCCCTGTTCGAGTATATCAGCGTCTACTTCTCGTATTGTTGGTATTAGATTTGATAATTCGGGCATGGAAACACTTTTGTTTGGTGTGTGGGGTAGTGGGGGGTTATTCTGTTGCTGTTGCTCCATGTTTGTTTGTGAATTTGCAATTCTATATGAATCTATCTCCTAGTGCTGTTGGGTAGGGTATATGAATTGCAATAGACGAGGGCGTAGTAGAGCCGCCGTCAAATTCTAAGAATTTGTTGAATAATGCTGGCAATTGGAAGTACCAAACCTAAGTACTTAGGTTGATTATATAGGTATAGGTAGCTAACACGAGTGTGGGTTATCCCCAAATCCAAAATCCAAAATTTCATAATTCGATATTTGTTGTATCAATCGTGTAGGTGTTGAGAATAAGAGAATAAGCGCCATAACAGTAGTATTATATAGAGTATTATATAGACAGTAGTTGGGCATTATATTCATTGTAGTGAAAGAGAGAATAGGGTATTGCAACAGTTTTATTTTAGTTATCAATCACATCTTGTGTTCATGAAAAATATAAGAATGCTTAGGTTACCAAGAAGAAGAATACACATGTCAGTGGTAATATCAATCGGTATACTTCTACATATACTTATATCTACCAATAGAATATACGCCCAGGCATCACAGTCAACTACTGCAACCACAATTACTAATAATGTAATATCACTACCAGCTGTATCCAATAGTGAAGAAGAAAAATGGGGATGGCAAAGATGTGTATCACATGAAACATGTGATGAATGTTACAAAGCATCAAGTACATGCCATTGGTGTGCAAATAAGAATAAATGCCAACCTAAAGGATCACCATTAGGTTGTGTAGTAGGTGCATCATGCTCTAACACACCACCACCACAAACATGTTCGGATCATAAATCATGTTCCGATTGTGCAAATAGTTCATGGGGATGTCACTGGTGTCAATCGAAAGATGGTGATTCATGTCATGCTCAAGGATCGATACATGGTTGTTCGTTAGGTGCCGATTGTTATGCTATTAATAGATGTCAACGATTAGAACCAGAACGTATGGAAGATGCTGGTATCTTTTCAAGTCAATCTTTTCAGGGTGTTGGACCTGTTGCCAAGGGAGTGTTGGGTGTATTGATGGGATTAATACTATGTTGTTCTACTTTATGCTTTGGTGGTATAACTTTTCTAAAGTGTGCAGTTGATGATCTTGTCGGTGAGCCTGTGGAAATTGTGGAGGATGGAGAAGTTGTGATTCGATCGACAGATGATGGTCAGATATATGAAAGAATTTTGGATACTGCAGAAGCTGAAGAAGGAGAAGAGGATGATGAAGAAGAAGGACAAAGAGATGATTTGGAAATGCCATTAATGCAAAATGAAGCAACTGAAGATGATGAAAAAGAGGATACAACAAAAGTAGCTGGAGAAGATGTAAATGTAGAGGAAGAAGAAGACGGTATATCTTCACTTCCAAAAAAGCGCCAGTCATCAGTATTGAGAAGACCAGATGCAGCATCAATCTCTCGAATGTCTAGAAGATCTGTAAGGTCAAGCCGAGTAACGCCCAGAGGATCGAGTATCAAACAAATGTACTGTGGATGTCAAATATGCTATCTCTTCACAGTAATATCTACCATCATCCTTTTCGTCGTGGGTATGTCCTATGCACCACGACAACCACAAATCAATGTATGTACAAATGAAATGGCATGGAAGAGTATTGTAGAGGGAATGGCAAGTCTCAAGATTAGTGCATCATTTGATTTATTAATATCAGTCTACAATCCAAACAAGTTTGAAGTTGATCTAAGTGATGGACATGGACAGTTCCATCATGATGATCAGTACGTTGGATCATTTGACATTCCCGAGGGTAAAATATCAGAGAATGCAATATCAGATATTATTGTCAAGGTGACCTTCACACCAGATAAGTGGGCGGCGCTGTCGTTAACTTCAGAGTATTATCGAGGAAAATTAAAGTTTGTAGTCGGAGGGCATATACACATCAAAGTGCCTGGTTTAGCTAATTATCAATTCGAGTCCAAGTTTGATGATATCCATATAAATGTCAATGACCCTAAGATGGATCATACTGAGCTATGCGCTTGCCCTGGCTGGAAACGGCCAGTTAGTGTTCCGAGTTTTTTACTGTAAGGAATTGTGACTGAGACATTGAATGTAGATTAAAAGTCTGTAAGCATGTATATACTAGGCACGATATATACATATATAAGTGTTGCTGTTAGTTCATAGTACATAACTGTACTGAACATATGAGAACTGAGTCCAATATAGTATTCTTGCCATCATCTACAACAATATATGTACATACTTGTATCATCATCAATATCTGCCAATCATTTGCTACCGTGAAATGCAGAACCTGCCTTGAGCTTTGAATATTTACCTCCAACCCGACTTTTATTCCTTCTGACAGGTGCACTCCCCATTGATGATGACAAGTCAACCTTGATCTCTTCGCCCTTTATTGTCTTTCCTGTAGTAGGTAAATGTGCAGTTGCTTTTGCTTGTTCACTTGCCCTCCGTGCAGCAGCCTCAGCACGAATTTTACGCAAGTCAACCTCTTCACCACTTTTATCTTTTAACGGAGTCGGTGCCTTTCCATCAAGTCGTGCTCCACCTCCAGCATTCAATGCCCAATAATCAATACCTGGAGATTGTACTCCAATGGCTGCATTGCGTTGCACTCCAGTGGCACCCGTTTTCTCAGCAAGTATATCCGCAGATGGTTGGACGGTTGATGAGGTTTGTGAATCTTCATCTGGACGAATAATTTTACCATCCACAATCTTCATACCTCCACCACCACCGGCTGTATCATCTCCATCACCCTTATTTGTACCAGCTGACAAACTCGAAGGAGTAGGACTTGGACAATTACTCGATCTATGTTCCGGGGGTGCATATGCACTTTGTTTTTTCATATTCGCTAAACTAGAGGAAGCCGATGCATTGCCTGATGATGGTGCACTACTAGCCGATGGTTCCTTATATCCCACGGGTGCATCAAAGTCGACATTACAATCAGTTTCAATAATACATGCCGCATCCTGTGGTTTAACTTCCTTAATTTCAAAATGATAATTCTTGGAATTGTACGGAACACAAATAACATCTCCCTTTGTAATACATGAAAAGTTTCGTAATGCATGTTCCAATACTGCACGGGGATTGGATATTTCTAAAAAATCGACATGCTGTGCTTGAAACTTAACAAAGTTTGCTTTTGGTAGACTAACATTTGTAATTGTTAATACAGCCCCCTCTTCAATTAATAAATTTTGCATCATCCAAAATGGCACGACGCATGACCCTTCCTCGGCTGTGAATTCAAGTACACCACAATGTGTAAGTGTACCTTTGTCGGGTGATTGTAGTTGAAATAGCATTGGATAATCTACCTGTAATCGTGCTAAGATATCAAATGCTGATGGTGGTAGTAGAATTTTATCTCCCGACTATTTTTTATTTTGTAGGTGAATATGTATGATGTGATAGAATATCAGTGTTGAATGATATAGAGTCAGTACGGAAATAGTTTAGTTGAGAGGTTAATATGAAATCAACACAACATACACAAATAATAATAACAGATAGACAAGTAAGGGCAATATAAAACCGATCCCAACAAATAAATTATAAATCTCTCACCTCTAAATGAGCTTTATCGGCCATTGCCGCAGAGTAGCAATGGAGCTGTTCTTCAAATTTAGTTGGCATACCGCCACGTCCTCCCATAAATCCCCACATTGTATTATATTTGTTTGATGTTTAGAAGTATATAAGAATATAATTGGTCCACTCCTGCTCGTAGTAAGAAAAAATTGAAATTGTTAATTAGAGCAGTGGTATCAATATAATAACAAGCACAAAGTATTCAACGCGCATAACATACCGATAATGTGTAGCTTGCTGTATCTTAGCCCCTGTTTGTCGCCGTGAGATGTAGCTGCTAAAGGAGGAAGTACTTCCTCTCTTTCGCACTTGTGCCGATTTCGAATTTATGAGGTGGGGTAGATTCTTAGTAAGATATTTATGTAATTTTCTCCCCTAAGATCTAACCTTTATACTCTCATAAATTAGCAAATATAATACCTATGTAACGCGGCTCTTACCTTAATTGACCCTCTTACATACTATTGTATTGTCTAGGTATATCACATCTGTATATCGTGGGCATATTCTATCAAATCATTATATCTACAACAGTTTATCTCAGGGCGGCGCCGCGCTAAAAAAAATATAAAAATTACTCACACACAAGGTCGGTGCACCATTTAATTTTTATACATAACGTCATTGCAATCATACTAGAGTTATATCATTATCATATCACACGCCATATATCTAATAAGACACTTAAGCTCATCGAGTGATATCACTTAATCGTCATAACAAGCAGTGATTTTTATTATCGTATCACACAAGGAGATTTCGTACACCGAATATTAAAGAAGAGAAACTACAATATCAACATGTCCGAATTGTATATAGAAAAAACATACAAATCAATGCCAAGCGATAGTAATAGTAACAAACGACAAAAGACGGTGTCGGTATCTCCGGTAAAGCAACCAAGTAATCCATTCAAGGCAATTGAAACTTCAATAGACAAACTCGACAGTATGACATCAGCAAAGAATGTTGAACAAAAGATTAAAAACCTACTTTTAACATTATCCAAGAAGAAAGATGAACTCAGAGAAGAACAGAAAGAGTTAGCATGGGAAAGAGGCAAGAAGTCTGGATTAGACTATAGAGGACCCAATGCCATAAGTTGTGAGTGTGGAAGTAGAGTAGATCCAGACGGTGAATATGTTGGAATATGTGGTGGATGTGGCGCCAATGATGATGAGGAAGATCCAAATGCATATATCCTAGAAACGTTCGGTATATTACAATGTGCTGACTGTTTAGGTACTTGCACGCTTTGTGATGCATCGATATGTCGCAAATGTTCCTATGAATGTTGTGATGAAACTCTTTGTGTTGAATGCAAATCCGAGTATTTGAAGAGAAAGAATGGTAAGGAAGGAGAAACCGAGAAGAAGAAGGAGGAATCCAAACACAAGGATACGTCCAAGGGGAAGACAGCAAAGCCTCGTGATAAAGCGCCTTACAATCGAGCCGCTATGAGATTCATGCTTGACTGAAGGTTTGAGTCTGAGTGAGTGTTGGGGCTGAATCCATATATCTGCAACGCTTAATGCAGATGATGTGATACTGTGAAGTAATTATTGGAGAGTAGAGGTTACTATCAGTAAAGAATAGACAATGTGTTAGATCTTAGGCAGACTGTTCTTCTGTTCATCTACAAGTTCAGTATTTGTTGTATCAACGACCGTGTCTTGTTCTTTCAATAGATTGGCTACTTTGAGCTTTAGACTCTTCAGTAAAAGCAGTCTAATAGAGGACTCCAATCTAAGTGCAGTTAATCAAGCAAAAGAAAAGGTCCATTAGCAGTGATAAAATGATGTAAAGATAATTTACACACAATAACTTACCGTTGATCATGATCCATGAGATCGAAGAGTTTGAAACTATCTATTCTAAGTAGTGTTGCTCCCTTCGAGCCCACGGTGATTGTATCAATTGGATGAAACTGATAATCACTGGAGCTTCCACCATATTGACGCCGATTTTCTTCTTCCAAAAAGTATAGAAATCTTGTAACTCCTAGAAGTCCCTGAGCATCAGAATTATCTATATGTAATCCGTTTCTTCTTTCTATAAAACCAAACGTCTTCCCCCTAAATGATCGTTCTACCTCTCCATCTGATTGCCAGTATAGGTATTTCCAACTGGTGGGTGTCGTCTTCTCATCGCTATCGTCATTATTATCACTTATCAAGGATTCAGATGTCCATTCTTTCTCGTCTATTAATACTTCACCTGGATCGCATTCGATCCATTCAAAACATCCAGTTGCTTTCATTCCCTTGAATTGAAGTAATGTAAGACCAACAGGCTTGAAGCAAAGGTAGTAAGCCCATTTATCTTGCTCATTCAAATCTACAAACTGTGCTCGTATTCTTGGAATGGCAGATCTTGACAATAAGAACAGTGCCGCAGAGAATAAAGGGACGTTCACTAGTAACTCATCATTCCTAATAGATTGCTCAGGTAGATAATCAGATACAAGTTCAAGTACACGGCCAATTACTGCTCCCAATCTTAGTATTATTGTTTCAGGTGCTACTAAAACAAGCATATCTTCTGATACTTCTGCTAAATCATTCAATAGAGCAGCTTCCTCATTCACATCTATATTAGCAGCAGTATCACTGAATTGTTGTATAACATCTGTTACTTCATCGGGAGAGATCATACTAATCTTGAAATGATCATACCTTGGTCTTCTCAGAGTATTGAGTTTTGGTTGTATATTCCATGCTGATACCAATGATGATATGATATATAACATTGATGAAAATACCACAATTTGCATCTTGTATCGATTATCCTTTTGCCAACAACTTCTTATCTTATATGTGTTGTTCTTTGTTCTTTACAAAAAACTTGTTATGGCTAATATTAGCCGTCTTTGAACACAACCACGACAAACCCCGATAAGTAATGGTACTACTACACTATCAAATGTCTTGAATTTACTATTTCCCTTCTCCAATATATCTAGGTATCATAATATTATGGACTACTACACCGTTTACGTAGTATTCCCTCCTATTGTGGAAATAATTGTTCTTTGCCAAAAAAACTTGTTAGTTAAGTATTAGCCGTCTTTGAGCACAAACTGGGAACTCAAACACACATACCGATAATATGGTATTATTCAGTATATATATTGCACTGTTTGCCCTGCTTGCTCTGGTATGTTCTTATAGTGCTATGTAAGTAGGTATGTACCTTCCTAAGATAAGGCCCTCAACTCTCATAATTTTTTTACACCAATCAATCGAGAGACGCTGCAGACTACATAGAATTATGGGACGCAGTGATAACAATAGCAGAGGTGGAAGGGGTGGCAGGGGTAGAGGTGGTAGTGGCAGGGGTAGAGGAGGTAGAGGCGGTGGTGGCGGCAGAGGCAAAGGAAGAGGCGGCGCACATAAAGGAAAACCTACATCATCACATCAATCTCATAGAAAAGAAAGTCCGCGTTAGTTTGTTTTTATGAGTTTAGATAAAGTCTCGACGACTTGTCTGCTCCATTTGACCTTAGTTTGCCTTTATTTGACTGACCTTACATATCATATGTACTAACATATGTTATAATCCCTCTCTTTCGTCATCATACACATCTTCAGACAATTATAACATTTGATAGTGACAAGAGACATGATTATCTAACTGGATTCTCCTCCCGGAAGAAGGAACGTCGTGCATTTGGTTTGGCTATGCAAAAGGTAAAAGATAGACAATCGAAGTTAGAAGAGCGTAAAGGTATGTGTAAGCAATTTTATATTATAAGCATATTCTTACATCTAACATGCAAACTATCTTCTTCTACCCGTCAAAAGAACAAAGAGAAGCACAGTTAGAAAAGATTGAGGATATAGAACGCAACAAAGCGACACTTCGGAAAGGGCTATCTGGAAGTAATACAGCAGATGATGATGATGCAAATAACTCTGATAATGATGAGGATACACTTAACAAAAATGAAGCGCAACATAATGAAAAGGAATTGAAGACATACCAAGATGAACAAACCACACATCAATTTGGTGGATTAGTATCAGTAACAACTACATTTGGTATACCATCAGATGATGATGACGATGATAATGATATTAATACAACAAATGAATTTTATGAAAGGAAGCAACATGGATCAAATCATATCGATGAGGAACAGAAATTGGCAGGGAATGTTAATAATTATATGAAAAGTGTTAAGAGTACAATGGGAGGTAAGAAGAAGGGAGGTGGTGGAAGTAAGCATAAGAAGGGTATGCATGGAGCTCAATCAATGAAAGGAATGGGAAATAATATCAAGTTTGCAAAGAAGACATTGAGCAAATTCAAGACTAAGGGTGACGAAGAAAGGGGTGCTCGTGGTGGTGGCAAAGCTGGCAAGGGGCATGGAAAGAAGAGGGTTGGTAGAAGAGGAGGTAAAGTAGTAAGAAAGTAGATGGTATTATAAGATGTATGATGTTACTAGATATAATATATCTACGTCAATTGGAAATACCACATCAGAGGAATAGCATAGCATCCTCCATCTCTCTTAGCCTTGCAGCTTTCGCCGCCCAGTCCCTCTCCAATTGTTTAATATCTCCAGGCCAATCTGGGTGAAATACTCGGCGACCACAATTCTCTGTGGGACATTCTATACCAAAAGGCGGTTCCGTCAACAGAGTGTTCAAACAACTTTTATGATACCAACATCCACAGTATGTTCGCATGGGCTTTCTCTTCTTCATTGCTTTAGATGCTTGCTTGTCTTTGGTATTGCTAGTACTGCCATACATTAATTGTAGATCTGCTGGATTATCTGGTAAGACTCTTTCGTGGCAACATGGACAATTGTTTGTACACATTGATTTTATCCTTTCAACAAGAAAGTGGATAAGTACAAAGAGACTTGGCTGAGGATTAATAGTCCCGTTGGTATCAATATGAACATCATAGAATCCAGACAGTCTTTTTGCTTCCTCCTCCTTCCATGCTTTTTCCTTCTCTTCGGCTAAATGATCATTGGCAAGCTCAGCATCAGTAATCTTTTGTATTGTACGTCTAGCATCTTTACGATCTTTGGCTAGGTGCTTTCTATCAACATAACCATTGTCTGCCTTTGCTGAAGGGGCAGCTGATGCTTGTTCTTTCTTTCGTATCTCACCAACGAGCTTTAGAGCCTCTGTATCATGCTTTATACTTTGTAATGTTTCATTCGAGATACCTTTCTTTGCTTTAAAGTCATCAGTATTGGCGTGAAAATGCTTAGGAACCTTGATTGGATTGCTAAGTTGTAAAGCACGAACTTGTGATAATCCTTCTTGCATCTTTCGAACTATCTCTTGAGCTTGAGATGTGAGCATCTTCTCTATAGAGGATGGAAAGTTGGTTGATTGTATTTGAAGCAAACATGCTTTACCTCCGGTAGCTGCTGAGAAGTCTGGATAGGCTGGATCTATAGTGATTGTACACTTGTAGTAATACTGTTGATTATTTAAGCATAATCGTATCTTCCCTTTGCTTTCACTGATAATTTGTATTGTTGACTGTTCTATCTTTTGTATTAAGTCTACAGACTTTTTCAATTCCTTCCAACATGGAACAAACATGTTCCCATCTATAAATGATACCAAATGTTTCAATACAGGTTCTATTTGATTGTATTGAGTACTTTGCTTTGCTATATCCATTGCTAAGTTATTCATCTCTTTTTCCAACTTCTTCTTCAATCCAGGTGGTACGACATTATCTTGATCTATAGTCACAACCAAATGTTGAGAAGGGTAATGATCTGGAAATGTAATGGTCATCTTTATACGAGTATACGGTGATCGTTCATATGTTGCAATTAGGAATGAAGATGTTGATGTAAGAAAATTAACAGATGGATATAGTTTCTTTGCTTCAGATATCTCATCCAAGACGGATGAAGGTGATTCATTATTGACACTAACCATCTCTATAATAATTTGGTGTTGATGATTTGTAATGTTGTTGTTTTTTTGCAATGATCTTTATGAGCCACCAGTCTACCTGACTAATCCGTACTTTACATAAACTATCTACTGGACCTTCTACTATTGTATTGTCGAATCAGTGGAATGAATTGCTATCTAGGTTTTGTTGTTCAGTATTAGTGTAAAGAAGGATACCACAAAGCATATCCTATCATAAGTCACTGAATATACTCAGCGCGGCTACAACAGTACTATAATTTGAAAGTGCAATAAAAACTGATATATTGGGTATAGTCACGGTATACAAAACCAAGTATCAACGTTGTAATCGATATTACAACTTAATCAACATCTATCTTCACTCTCGACTCTCACGCACTGCTCGCTCTCTAAAAAAATTAAGGTATCTTTACCCAACACTTCTGTCATAATTTTATGCTAAGATGGCGACTACTACTACTGCCACTAGCGGCGGCGGCGGAAGCAATAATGTGCTCTCCGATAAGGTGAATAGAGCTCTTAATGTTCGTACCGATACGCCGTCAATGAAAGCGGCACTTGATGCTCTATCCAATCTACAAGTATCGAATGATAATAATACCCTCAAAAATAAAGTGGCTGGTTCAACTAATAATATATCAACAGGTGGCGTAATTGATGCCAAATCTGTCCGTGCAGCTATTGAACAAGATGCATTACGTCGTGCACTTGAATTCCAAACTGAGTTGCAAAAATTGGCTTGTGATGCAACAGTGCTACGACAACGAGTTGATAATGTTGCCAAAGTTGCTGATTTAGTTGCAAAGAAGGTTGATAGTCAGATTATTAATGTTAATGATAGTAGTACTACTAATAATGTAGAAGGAAATGGCAGTGCTAATATATCATCATGGGAACAAGAACGAAACTTGGCATCACAGTTAGCATCAGCACAAAAGTCATATATCGAAGCAACAAAACGTCAAACTGCAGTTAATGCCTTCTTGGATAAATTTGATTTAGGTGAGAATGAGGCACGATTATTAGATCAATATAACTTTGAAGAATTCATCGATGGGTATAATAATAGTATGGATAGTAGTGGAGACTCATCGTCGCCGTGGAATCATCCAAGTTTAGCATTAAATATTATACATAATCCTTCAAGTATGGAGAATGCGACATCGTTTTTGAATGCTCTTGAGAGGATAACTGTTATCCGTGCAGAGTTGACAAAGACATTTGGTAGTGGTACTGATACTAGTATGGATAGTTCATTCGATTACAATAATACTAGTTTGGATTCAGGTAGTATAATGATGTTGGATGATGGATCAGAAGGAGGAGGTGGTCAATTAGGATCACATTCTGCATTACGAATGATGGAACAATTAGCATCACGACAAGAACGTGCACATGAACGGTTATATCAGTTCTTACAATTCTTTTTAGGTATTGGTAGTGCAGCACCATCAACAAACAACACATTAATGGTACCCACATCATCAACTGATACTGGACGATCAGTAAGTGCATCAGAAGTGGCAGCATCGTATGGTGCATTAGGACGCTTCCATGATGGTGATGATATGGATGAGGCATTTAATCATCCAATTATCCGTAGAGCGTTGCATGTACTTCGACATTCTCCGTCACATCATGTTCATGCACTTGAATTAATCTCCTCGGGAAGGAGGACGGAAGTTACACGTCGATTCTTGTTGGCATTAACATCTGGATATGGTGGCATGGCACCATTGGAAATGAAGGCACATGATCCCGTAGCGTATGTAGGAGATATGTTAGCATTTGCTTTTAGAGCATTTAGAGTTGAGGGGGAATTGGTCAAGACTTTATTCTCATGGAATGATAGTGAGAACAATAATGATCAAGAAGAAGTGGGTGATGGAGAAGAAAAACAATTTGATAATGTAGATGAAGATGAAGAGAAAGACGATGATATGCCCATGAATGTTGCAGAAATGCTTGCACAGAGCATGGGAGGTCTGTCTCGACCACTGCGCACGCGTGTATCACAGGTCGTATCCTCCCTTGCATCTCAAGGAGGCGATGGATCTACTACTACTGATATGAATATGCCTGGTCACCGCTCCAGTGAAGATGAAGACGAAACATCATCATCTCTTAACCGTCTCGTCTCAATATTCTCAGTATGTGGCTTACTTCGGTTCTATAGTTCTGCTGTTCAAAACGCTACGGACAAACTATATCAGCAGACGGGTGGTGTTAGTGGACAAGGCTCGGTAGACAACCCCTTCTACTCCACTTGCGATGAATGCCTTACAGAAGCTGCTGACTCATATGTAGCTTCACTCCGTGCCTTTGGCGCAATGTTGGTAACTCACGCGTCAACCTTGGCAGAATCAGAAGCACAACTTGCCAATCGTGCAATTGTGCGTATATCTGAAGAAAGGTCTGCATCTCCAGGGTTTGCAGAAGACTTGGCAACCTTGTCTGAAGAAGAAGATGTGATTTCTAAGCAACTTTCATTATCTTTCCTTGTTGGGACAATAATCGATGCTGCCATGCCTCATCTCAAGACTTTGGATGATAGTGCTGCGCTTAAGTCGGCACTAAGTGTGGCTATGAAGTGTGGCTTGAAATCATCAGAGGCAACCAAGTGGAGTGATGTTATTCAAGAGAAGGAAAAGGATTTGATTGACACATTTGTTGATACAGAAGCAATCGAGGTACTTCATGTATGTGGGTTGGAAGGATTACGAGCTGCTGTGCAACATATGAATGGTGTATATGTTGAGGGAATGACGATGTCATCTCATCCTGGCCTTTCCCAATCTGATGTGGAAGGAGCAATGAAAAAGTTCTATTCATCTTTATTCTCTCCGCCTATACCAACATTTGAGGATACAATTAAGGATCCAGAGTTGAGAAAGATAGCTCGCTCTAAGACTGCAGAGAGAGTCGTTGTTGTATATCAAGAGCTGTATGAGGCTATGACTAGTGAAAGAGGTGGATATACTGACACATCATTTTTAGGCCACGACCCTGATCAGGTGAAAACATTACTTTCACTTTAACGAATAGTAAATCATGTAACATAGCCATTCCTTTACTTGAAGCTTAGTTCAATGCATTCAAAACAATGGAACATATGACAAAGAAAGTGGGCGTTGTGAAGACAAGACAGAAAAGGGAGTTACAAAAAAGGGAAGGAAGGGCATATAATCATGCCTAGAGTGTTCATCAACTTGTTATACACCTATACAATGCCAAACAACCACTATTCAACAACCTACATGATGCCATACCCCCACTTGTTGGCCAAACATTGCCTGAGAGTCGGCAGAAAATCGAGATCTGAGGCAAGAAACCTGCCTACATGTGGCTGTAAAAGTATGATGGATGGACTTATAATCATGCCTAGAGTGTTAATCAACTTGTTATACACCTATACAATGCCAAACAGCCACTGTTCAACAACCTACATGATGCCATACCCCCACTTGTTGGCCAAACATTGCCTGAGAGTCGTCGGCAGGAAATCGAGATCTGAGGCAAGAAACCTGCCTACATGTGGCTGTAAAAGTATGATGGATGGACTTATAATCATGCCTAGAGTGTTCATCAACTTGTTATATACCTATACAATGCCAAACAACCACTGTTCAACAACCTACATGATGCCATACCCCCACTTGTTGGCCAAACATTGCCTGAGAGTCGGCAGGAAATCGAGATCTGAGGCAAGAAACCTGCCTACATGTG
>Ga0214478_100066_pt1 | contig 48073 bp, 40 predicted proteins | sample M1_20Mar14CPVII9_2_FD_178001 | JGI IMG/M metagenome (GOLD analysis project Ga0214478, IMG submission 178001) | Marine eukaryotic communities from Monterey Bay, California, United States - M1_20Mar14CPVII9sort6BwellD7 | ecosystem: Environmental > Aquatic > Marine > Unclassified | place: USA... | reverse complement strand
TCAGGCCATTCATCACTACTTCCATTACAAATCTTTGACCATATCTCTGTAGCGTTGGCATAATACATTCCCTTCTCCTTCGAAAGCTTTTCATTATGGCACTCGATGAATGGTGGTTGGTTTTGCATACTGGGTGACTCGAATTCTGACACTCGCCAGTCTTGATAGGTTACCTCAAGATTGTTCTTTTTCACAGTCATTCTACCCCAACATTTTTGAATGATAGAGCTCGACAACTCTTCTTTCTCTGCCTTATCAAGCATCATATCGACTAGTGATAGGAAGATACCTCGATGGATTGATGTGCCTAAAACATAAATCTTTTTCTTTTTGGGTATACTTTGTATCTCATCATAGCTGAATGTTTCAATCTTACACGCCTTCTCTCTACTTCCCATCATTGAACTATCCAAACTTGGTACAAACGACCATCCGTTGCGTAAGCTGTCAGTAGATTTAAAGTCTGGTCCCAACCAATGTCCATCGAAATGTGTAAAAAGTATAGGAGATTCGATAGTTTGGCATGGTGGTAAAGCGTTTATGTTTCTATGATCTTCTTCTTTCTTATCCTCTACTGAAGATGGAATATAAATAGGATATACTCCCGGCTGTACCAGTTGAGTTTTATCACCATTCTGATTTGCACTACTTATTTCATGCACTAGTATATCATTTGTACCTGATATGAAGGGAGTCCATGAATATACCAGAGTTGTCGACCTCTCATCATCATTATCAAGCAATGTCGCTGTTTTGGTATACTTATTATAACTTGTAATTGTAACACTGTAATAATGATTTAGCTTTGGATTTACAATCTCAATTAGGATTGGTTCGTAATAACTTTGCTTTTGTTGCTTTGCTTGCCGTAACTGCTGTGATTGTTGAGACTCATGTTCTTGTTGTTGGAATACACGAAAGGCGACATTACCATTTTCAATTGCAGTATTTGCAATCTCGTTCAGCTTAAGTTGCTCCTCTTCAACTTGTCCAACGAGTTTATTATCGATTGTTGCGGGGTCATGAAATTGTTGAAGTGATAGTTCTCGATGCCTGCCGATCGATGCAGTTGATGACGAGTCGCTAACGTCTCCATCACTGCTGTACCAAACTCGAAGAACTAGGGCAATAAGAATGTATCCCACTATGCTCTTTATTCTCTGTATGACAACCATTATATTTATATTGTATGGCTGATTGAGAGTTGACAACTAATTGTATTGCAAACGATGTGAGGTATCTTGAAGTATCTTTGATCCTTTGTGTGTTATTTGTGTGTTATGGTGTGTATTGTGTATATGATATTGAATCAACACGCCGTCCCGAGACTACAAGTAAACAAAGACGATATCAATTCAGTATCAAAGTGCTGCATATTTCTGTTTAGCGCTGGCTCTAAGCCTAAGGCACTCGCCTGTATTGGGAGTCCATGGAAATTTGTCACTCATGACCGGGTCATTTGTCAAGTCATAAAATAATTAATTAAATTTTATTGACATCTCTTTTGTTTTACCCCTGATATTGATATGATGAGAGAGAGAGAGAGAGAGAGAGAGAGAGCAGACTACTCAATATTTATCAATCAATTGCTATCGCTATGTGAAACTACTCCCTAACTGATAATTGCTATCGCTAGGTGAAACTACTCCCTAACACACGATGATAATTGACAATATGCTTATCATCACAAGGACAAGAGTGGCCGTAGTACGGTATACTCTTATTGCATTATTCGTCCTTTACAGTGGTTGGGTTATAATCAGAAAAGAAGGCGGTGACGAGTATCGTCGGGAACTCCTCATGGCATCAACACTCGATAAGCAACTTCAGAATCAGGTTGAACAACATAAAATAGCAACAGATGTACCATTCGACGGTATATCGACCTCTGAATGGTGTTTAGAACCGTCCGAGCCACCAATACCTTACGATAGATGTAGATATGATGACAAATACAGTATTTTATTTCGATTCGGAGTATATGGCGGCCTAACTAATGCTTTGCATTTCATCCTAAAAGGTGCAATTTGGGCGATGGAAGAGGGAGTTTGTTTCTATGTATCGGAGAATGGTAAGATTCTTATTATCATCTTGTTACTGATATGTTTGAGAAAACACCAATTAGCAATCTCATCCTGTCTATATTCTCTTATGGTATACTACTTTCTAACTTTCTCTCATACAACAGGGAAACAAGTTTCAAAGTTAGCCTACCGAGAACCTCCGCAAAAGACGGTTAGTCCTTTCCTCGAGCGTTACTTCGAACCAATTGGACTACCAGAAAGTTCTAACAAGGTTCAAGATGCAATTAAGGCTCATCAAGTCTTTGAACCGCACTACCATATGATACAACATCATGAGTATGGTAAACGGAGTGGCGGAAACCAAGTAATTGACTATCCAGATCGACATAAAACACGCAATCTTGACTTTCTAAACTTATGGGAGAAGGATAATATATGGTTAAAGAAGCATATTATGCGTCGTTTATTTCGCATCAAACCACAACCAAGAGAAATTGCATGTAATAGGCTAAAGGATCATGGCCTTGACGATAAGTATATGGCTCTATCAGTTCGAAGGGGAGATAAATCATTAGAATACGAAGTTGAATCAGATTTGCAAGTATATATTGATAAAGCTGAAGATGCCATAAAGACACACTTCAATGGACAGGTACCTACCATATTCGTTGCAAGTGATGATTGCAGTGTGATGAAAGAACTTCGTAACCTACGGCCTGATTTTAACTTTGTCTCTGAATGCGATAAGGTTGTTAGTCATGGGTTCATAATATCTGAGATGAAGCATTGGACACTGCAAGAGACTGATGATCACTATCACAAGTTCATAACTGAGCTAATTGCAATGGCTACGGCACATTATTGGATTGGCGTATCGACTACGAATGTTGCATACTTTGTGTATTTCATGAGACACTATGATAAAGGTGATGATTCGTGGGTATTCGTTGACAGTGATCGTTTTCCCCATTAGGATGTTGCATGAGAACAAGGACAATATGCTTGAGGTTAAATCCTCCACATCCTGTGCAGAGCATTCTCAAACTCATCTACATCTATCTTGGTTCTCGAATTTGTTGAATCGGGAGTGTAATATATGTACTGGATCGGAGGAAGTAGAGAAGAGTGTTCAGTCATGCGGTTCACAAAGGCAGTCAAAAAGGATACTCCACAGACTTTACCTGATAATCAATCCAAGGCATTGTTCCAAACACTGTGATCATGTCGTGAACAGAAACAAGCAATGTGATAGATATACTTGAGCAAAAATAAACATATGTATACACAACTACAAAGGAAAACTTACATAGATAATATCCCCATATTGATCCTTTCTGTATTTGTGGCGTTCTTTTTGAGCTTGCTAATTCTATCACTTTGGGTGTACTAGTAGAGGTAGAACAACGCGGATCCATCCATACCCACTTCCGTGAGGACCAATGACTGTATCTGCAGTAGCAAACATCTTCTTTTGACTCTCTATTGACATGGTATTTCCATTCTCATCTTTTCCATTGAATAAAATCAAATCTGATTTATCCTGACCTCGACTCTGCATTGCATTAGTGATGATACTAATCAGCTGCTGCTCTAAGTCAATATCTAGAACACGCCTTGTCGTTCCACCGTTCCTTGAATAGAATATCATATCACTTTGCCTTTGGACTTGCCTTGATCTTCCTGCTCGTCTTTTTCTGACCAATTTGATTCCATCAGCCATCGACGGAAATGTTCAGTGAAGATCGTCCCTGTGATTTGATTTCGGTGATAGGCTGATCTGCCCATCGCCCATGGGTTTTTTGGACACATCTTGTGCTCATTTTTGGATAGCTCAAAGAATGGCTTTAAGTACGATATAAGGTCTGACTAACTCGAACTGTATCTTTGTGTACACTTGGTTGTTCTAATGCTAGACCATACAACAACTATCCATGTGATGCATAAGGCCTCGAGATTGTACTTTGTCCGAGTTCTACCTCTGATATCTATCACCAGCAGTCTATTCAGATAAGAAGGTTGCCTTCGTTTGCACTATACTGGCCTTGAAAAGTAGAGAACAGCACACTATACGTCTCCACTATACCGCAATACTCAAACCGAGACTATTCAGTTCATACATCGTATGATATAAGCTAGTGGTGACCCGTGACACTCTAGGCGTTTCGCATGTTTCTCATTTTTCGTTCAGCAGTCGAACACAACGTCAGTTACTAAGCCCTCGCCACTTGCCAGCTTAACAGATAGTCGATACAGGTTCAATTACAATATAAAGTCGAATCACAATTGCAGCTTGAAACTTGCAAAAAAAAACATGAATACTAAAAAGAATCACAACACACAACAACAAAATTGTACATCTATTACCGACTTGTTTACTTGTTGTGCTGCTGATGCCAATACCTCTTCATATAATGTAAATGGTATACCAAATAATCAAGATTATATGGAGGGGTTTACAGTAGTTAGTAAAGTTGATAACAATACAAACGACGGTCAAAGGAAACGACCATCCCCAACAACAAAGAAGAATAAAGGTATCGGTGCCACTGAATTAATGGGTATAGGTTTATCATGTGGCAATAAATTAGATTCCGTAGCTGATGGTGGTACTCTCAATAGTGGAAAGAAGAAGGGCTTCGTTAGTAACAAATTTGCCTCTGCTCCAATACGCTCTGATTCAATTATACATCAATCTAGTTTATTATCATTATATGCTTCAGAAACTATTGATGAAGATAGTGTAATGATGGGTGCACCATCATATCAACAGGTATATAAAACACCACCAAGACGTAAACACAATAGAAAACAACCAACACCAACCTCATCTTCATCAACAGTTATACATTCCAACATTAATGAAGAGCCAGAATCGCCTGCAATGGAATTATCAAAAGCAAAGTTAGTTGCCAATAATGCACAGCATACATTTCGGAAGAATTATAGATATAGAGAACAACATTCGTATGGTCGATTTGAGAGTGGTATGAAAGAAAGTCCTCCGAAGAAGGCACGGAATGATGACGGTAGTAGTAGTTTGTCATTAGGTGTTATTAATGATAATTTGATGCAGCCAATGTTGGGAGGAGTTGAAAATGTGTCACATTTTGCAGAATATGAAAATGCCCAACCTCCGCCAATATATACAAGTACATCAGGAGTAGAAGTAAATGCTGAATTGATATCAACATATCAATATCCCAGAGTATACTTGAGTAATCCCATCCAAATAATTTCAACTGGTAAAACAGAAGCTGTAAATTGTGGTAAATATTGGTGGTTTCATCTATTACAACAAATGGGAACAACGATAAAACATGTTCAAGATGATTATTACAAAGGATTGATCTCACATCAGTCGTCAAATAATAGAAGAACTTCAATGAGTGATTCGGTATCAGCATCATCATCTCAACAACATCAATCCAACAACTTTGGTTGTACATCATTAGAACGGACATTAACAACTGATTCAGAAGATGGATGTGTTGCCATGACACGCGATTTGTGTATAGGACAAGAGAAGGATGGCAATGCTAGTGTTAGTAATGGTGGTAAATTACATCGAAAGACAAAATCATGGTCTAAGTCAAGTAAAAAGTCGTCAGTAGGAGCAGCATCTAAACCAGTTAACATAACATCCAATCCAATCAATGTATGGTCAGAACCACACGCCTCAACAATGAAAGTTCGTGGAGCAACATATGCACAAGATGGCATTAAAGTTGATAGTGACGAGTCTATCTTTTCCATATCCTACTCGGTGTTGATAGTTTTGTTAGTAGTGGAAGTGAATCTTCCTCTTCATCATCTTCGTGGGGTACACAACATTATTTATCAAGATGGAAGATGGCATGGAATGTTGGTATCAATCAACCACCGCCTTTCATACTGGTCTTAAACTTTATAGTTCCATGGGGGAACTTCCAAGCTTACTTGATACGACCATCAGCTGATGAAGGACCATTCTCATCCAAACATGCCAATAGTCCATCCGAGAAGGCATGGCGATCATTCATGAAGGGAGATACCGAATATAGAAATAAGCGATTGAAGCTTATACCACGAGTATGTGCAGGGCCGTGGATGATTAAGAAAATGGTAGGTTCCACACCTGCTCTCATTGGTACAAAACTACCCGTTACTTACAATGGATCCATCGAAGAGAACTATCTTGAGATTAAGTTGGATGTAACGAAAGGCCCAGCCTTTGGTAACTCGGTAGCAAATACTGTAGTTGGCAAATCGGATGTTGTTACTGTTGATCTTGGATTTGTGATTGAGGGATGTGAGGAGGAAGGGACATTACCGGAACAAATGTTGGGTTTGTTTCGGCTTCATCACTTGAATATGAAGACATGTCTCGTCATCCCTCCTCCGTAGTGTCGTATCCGTTGATGGAGCTCAGAGGATACAGAAGTAGTAATAATAATATCATGTTGTATTATGAAAATGATACTGTAATAAACCCCATTGGCCGGAACATGCATCTACATATGATTAAGATTGGACGTGATATCAGTACGTGTTATTTAATGTTAGATGAAGCTTGGGGCAAGAAGCAAGGGGTAGAGAAGTAGGGGGCGGGGTAAGTGCTGTTGATGAAGAGAGGTGGAATTGAATTATATACCATGCACTTATTAATGTTTCTTTCCTTTTATCAATAGAGGATAGATGCACATAGAGATTGGGTAATCGGCAAAATCTAAAGGGACTTTGGTCTTGCTTAATAGAGGCATGCAATAAAGGGGTCATTATTATACAACGGAGACACGATTCCTACCATACTGCCACAATTTCATGTGTAAACAAAAGATTACCAAGCACATAGTTCAAAGAAAATTGAGTAACATATCCGACAAATCAATTCCCGAACAATCTTGGAAATTATGAGAACTCTCATTCTGCATGCAGCCAAATGCAAGCCGCCTACTGCCCAAAACACTCAACACAACAACAACGCAAATACCAAAAAACATCATGATGCTTCAAATCAATCCTACCACCCTATCTTCTTCAACCTTTGTTGGGCGGAGCCATGACATCCTTTGCGCTGTTGGCAATTGGATGTTGAAACGTCCTCCTCCTGAACCCGATCCAAATCATCATCTGATGATGATTTGCGCCGCCGCTGTTGCTACTGCCATTTCAATCTCGATTGGAATGAGCAGCCAGTCTAGCCTTGGCACTAGTACTACTTCTCCTGATGCTACCATGTCAGATACCAGCCGTAATCAAACGTCCAAGAAAGATGCTCTCCTTAATAAAAAAATCCATAAAAATTGGCTTCTTTCTTCTTCAGCTGTTTATGTTTTGGTATCTCTCCTTAGTGGTATCTTAGTTATCGGCGTAAGTCAGCTGTGTATGGATGGATTCACTAACAGATTATGCCTCATCACCTTTACTTTCCCATCTCTTGAATCAATTTACCCATAGTACACGTCGATGAGAACTGTTCAGTCCGCTGAACTTCAAGCCACACAGATGAGGATGTGGTATCACTACTGCCCCAGTTCCTTCCTTGCAGTATTGACGATGTCCATGTTGGCTTCTTTGTCTTCCTTCTCCTATCTAAGGTCAAGGATCGCAGCAGCTGCCGTGGATGCAAATGGGAAATTGAGCCCCACGTATGCTCGATATGTTCTATATGATATGAGTAAGAAACACTTCAAGATTGGCGCCTCTTCTGCGCATGTGAGGAAGGGAAACCTCAGTTGTCATGGTCTTTTTCTACTAGCCTTGACATTAGCAATGGAAGTTGGAGAGGCAACGTCCAAGCGCGACCTTTCAAACATTACATATCAGTTTAATCTTCATAAGCATCTAATGTCCCCTACTAAGAAAGACCTTCGTGACGGTGTGGAGAATTCTCGCCGGTTGGCTCGAAATGCCATTAAACTTGATATTGACACTGATATGCATAGGAAGGTGAGAGATTTAGTAATGATAGTGCCAATACTGATAGTTATGTGTCACTCTTTCTCACAGCCCATTCTCTACTTAAAAGCTCGTTGGTGAAAGCTTTCCTGAATATGATATCATTCAAGCATTTAATGATAGTGTACCTTTACCTAGTCAGGGTCCTCGAGTTCATCTTAACGGCAGTGCTGCCAGTGCTCTACCTTTTGGAGACGGTCCTGGGGTACAACCATTGTGAGTTAATGCCCACTTATTTACATGTGCTTACTTCTGTGTTGTGTGCTAATAAACTTTTACTTTGACACTCAGATTTCCAGAAGGGACACCAGCATTCTGGCGAGGAGAAGAGAATACAGGTTCACTCAAAGCGTGGGAGGTAATTGCATGCCCTGTTGTCGATGTGCAGGCTTTTCTTTTGAATCCACTCAGCTGTGCATTTGGAATCAGCGATGAAGGTTTCACTGATGGATTACTTTCTGACTTTCTTGTTGGATTAAAAGATCCATTCAAAGATGCTATTACTGGTGTAATGACAGATGCTTTCATACCTCTTTCTTTGGAGGCTGTTTGGAATTTCACTGGCCTACGCTGGGTAGAAGATGTAAGGACCAATGCATGCATCAATTTGTTTGTCGCTTCTCTGTATCTAACCCGTGCTTCTCTTACCACGATGCAGTTCTTGAGGAAGACATGCGACACAGTTGCTAGAACTATTGACAATATAGCAAAGCCCCTCTCCTTAGGTATCTATAGGTAAGTGTTATGATCACAGATCTTGGCGGTGCTTCTTCCAACTCATGCGGTGCTTATCCTAACATTGAAATACATTCATAGGAAAAGAAACACGTTACCTGAATGTGGTGAACCTGGCGATGATGATCTTGAGGCGGACTATGCAAATGAACTTGGAGGGAAGCTAACATGTCCAGAACCAAAGTGTCCATCTGTAAATTGTAACCAGTGTAAAAGAAGTGAATGTAAAGCAGAACGTCGTCTAGGAGAACATCTTTTCCCCTTTACGCCAGACAAGGAAGAGCACTCTACAACCACGAATGATCTTACCCAGTTTGAACTCATTCAGGAGGCAAAGTTGTATGCAACCAAGCTAGGTTTAAACGAGGAAGATGCTAACAAAGTCTTACAAGAAGTCTTCAATCGTCCAAAGGACCATCGTCCTGAGGACCAGGAGTATAACAAGAAATACAAGAATGTAGATGACTTTCTTGAGGCAAAGAAGTATGCAGCCAAGCTTGGGTTGGACGATAAAGGTGCAGATGAAGTCATATCAAGGCTTTTTGACTCGTTATCGGATGCAGATGTCCCCTTGAACAGCAAGCTTGAAGATAAGATCAAGGAAAACTTGAGCGATCCAGACAAGGTAGAGTTCATTGAGAAACTTATCAACAAGAATCTAGAACTAAATGGAGATAAGTACTCTAGTATGCTTGCTCTTCAGCTCATTGGTGGTGCTATGGATAGACAGACAGGTGAACTTAATGGTAAGGGTTAATGTAAAAAAAAGCACACTCTTATTATGAGCTAACAACTTCTTCTTTTCTGCCAAAGTTGATCAATTGAAAGATACTCTAACCAGGCTACAAAGTTTCAATGGCAACTCTAGGGGATTGGCAGATGATGAAAAAAACACAATAACTTGTTGTCCCAACGGTCTGGATGACAAAAGCAGGACGGATCAATTTCCATTACAATGTGGTTGTAATGTAGCTGTTGATGGCATCAAGATATTCATAAAGGTTAGTGCCTATATTGAATCACTGTATACTTAATTACTATTCTGACCACATCTCTCGAAATGTAGGATAAAGTTATTACACCTGTGCTTGAGGGAATACTTGGTATTGTTGGTGATGAAGGTGTCAACTTTCTGGATAATTTAGATGGCGCTTTCCTCTCAGCCGATGGACCTCTTGCACTGCCTCTCACTTTCGTTAGAGCACTTGATCCATTTGCGGATGATGGTCCATTCAGGCCAGTTCTCGAGGAACTGCTTAACTTTTTCCAGGAAGTTGTCGGGCTATTCATCTTTGGAGATGAAGATATTGAACTTCCATCTCAGAGAAACGAAGTATTGAATCTCAAGGAAAGACGAGATGGGACAATTTACTTGGCAAGTGGATGCGATTCAGGTGAGTGTAGACATGCTTCTGAATGGTCTTACCGCCGCATAATACACATGCTCTCAACATTTTGCTGAATATTATTTATAGAGTTCATAGGAGAGCTAACTTGGTATAAACCAGTCTTGAAGATGATTGAGCTAATCCTAGCGAATACGTCTGAGGTAAGTTTATGAGGAATCATCAATCATATACAAGAGTAAGGCCACACTAACGTCCTCCTTCTTCCTAAAGAGTATCATTGAGTTCTTCAACATACCAATCAATACGGTCAAATTCATTCTCCAATCAGCAACTACACTCTTTGATCATATGAGCAGTGTTTGTTCATATCTTGGTGGTCTAATATCCTATGATGGGGCTACTTTTGAAAACACTCGGTATGCACTCCAAGAGCTAGCCTGCCGTGATCCCTTTGATATAAAACTCCAGAAAGGATATGGATGTGAGTATTTGTCAAGGCTCTCTTTTGTGTATATGAAATCTACACTAACTATGTCTCTCTCTACCTTTAGGTGATGGACTTGACAATGACTGTGACGATGATAAACAAATTGATGAGTGTGGTGAAGACATCTTTCCTCCTGAGATTGATACCACAGATGCGATGTTGTGGTGCTCTAACAAGATCTTTCCTACTCCTAAAGATGCTGAAGAATGCTTCTCAAGTCTAGTAACCGCAGTTGATGATTGCAAGGAAGTAGAACTCACAGTCACAGCCTCTCCTGTGACATCAAGACAAGCTATTGTTGAACTCAAGGCGGTTGCACAAGGATGCGAAGATCGACTTAAAGAAGACACCACTATCATTAAAGTGCCTGTCATCATTGATGAAGTGGAGCTCTTGCGTGGATATGGATGTGATGGTATTGACAACAATCAGAATGGTTTTGACAATACCGATAAAGGTATTAATGCCCTAGATCAGGCTATTGATGAGTGTGATGAAGACGTGTTCCCCCCGGAGATCGATACCACAGATGCGATGCTATGGTGCTCTAATAAGATTTTCCCTACTCGTGATGATGCTGTTGAATGCTTTTCAAGTCTTATCACGGCTGTTGATGATTGCAAGGAAGTTGAACTCACAGTTACATCCTCTCCTGTGACATCAGGACAAGCTACAGTTGAACTAAAAGCTGTTGCTCTGGGGTGTGGACGTCGACTTGAAGAGGACACTACTATCATTGAGGTACCTGTTATTATTGATGAAGTGAAGCTCCTGCGTGGATATGGGTGTGATGGTATTGACAATAATCAGAATGGGTTTGATAACGACATTGCTCTAGACCAGGCTATTGATGAGTGTGATGAAGATATCTTTCCTCCTGAGTTAGAAACGGATTCAGCTATCCTTCGGTGCTATGATAAGATCTTTCCCTCGTCGCAAAATGCCCTTTCATGCTTTAGTGCTTCTGGGCTAGTTTCAGCGGTAGATGATTGTAAGGAGGTTGACTTAACATTCGAAGATAAAGATGCCCCGGTTTGTTCGGCTATTATCGGGATCAAGGCTGTGGCCTTGGGGTGTGGAAATAGAGTTGTGGAAGATACAACTGAATTGGATTTCACTGTTGCTGTTGATGGTGACCGTCCTGCCGTGACTTGTGATCTTGGTACCCAAGGTAAGTTTTCTACTCACGACCATTGTTTCTTATCCAAGCCAAACTGTCAACTCAACCTTTGAACTTTCATGGACAGGTTTGCCTGGAACTGGAGCAGGTGTGTTTACTGATTTGAAATTTGACTTCACGGCAGTTGACGGAGGTGACAAATGCACCAACACTGAAGATTTGGCATTGACCGTCGAAGTGCTTAGCAATGAGGTAGTTGCGACTGGAGAAGAGGTGAGCCATTTACTGTGGATAAGCTTTGGAGCTTGTTATCGATCTTTATTCATATGATATGATAACCTTATTTTGTTTTTCAGATGGTGATTATTTCAGATTCTCGTGTTGCTGGAGTTCCGTCTATTTGGGCTGAAGACCATACATGCAAGTCAAGCAATAATGGCAAGTGCAAAGTTTCATCTCCCAAGAAGCTACGTGAGTACGTCGTGCGAGTTACGGCAACTGATGAGGCTGGCAACTCCGACATGGTCCAGTGCAGCACAATTATTGGCGGTAAAAAAGGAAACACAGCTGCAGGTGATCCTCTTTTCCTCATTGCCAAAGTTGACTTTCTTGGAGGAAAAGAGCCAGCTAAAGAACCAGAGGCAGTACCATTTATTGCTAGCCCCTAAGTTGGACCAAATAAACGAAAGGAATTGCAATGGTGTCCGAATTCTCTGTCATGATTGCACTAATGCTATGATCACTCGTGGTGAATCATATGCCCATCCTATGATCAAAAGAAAAAAAACATAAACATTCAGGAGGCCCTCCTCTTGATCTACCCTAGGCCCTTAACTTGTAAACATACGATTTACCATGACATTTGAATATTGGTAACCACTTAAGTTTAAGAATTTAATTAGGCTGAAGAGAGTAGTTCATGATGATGTTTCTTGAGATATACTTCACTTCTCATTTCCTCCATTCGGCTCCTCGTCCTGTCAAATGCAAACACTTCGTCATACTGAGAATCTAAATCGACCTCGAACATGAGGTCCGGCTCAGAATTTGCAAGAATTATAAGCCGAACATGACATTCATACATGCTATCAATGAATGTTATCCATCTTCTTACTAAGTTCACTTCATTGAATTTGAGTTTCGGAACATCATCAACAAATACTGTATGAAATCTACCGCCAATTGCAAGGTAATCGGCAGCGCCTTTTGCTGTACTGCACAGTTGACAGAATGTAAATCTTGCTATATCTAATTCCTCCGAAGCGATTGGAACAAAGATCTGACGACCTTGACCGACATCTAATGTCATTGAATTGATTGTTAGTGCATCGTTTGTAAGGTTGTTGAATAACTTTAGGTATGACTCTCTCGCTGATAGTTGTCTTGATGTACCATCATCGTCGTCATCATTATCGACAAAGTATACCTGTTGCCTGCTTGTATCATGACTATGAATCGTTCTGTAATCAGTCTCACTTTTCCACATGCCTGGGAGATGCGCGTTATCACAATTGACGAAGAAGAAAGAGAGATAATTGTAACATATGTTAGTACTAGTGGGTTACAAAAGCAATCAAATAAGGCAGAAAAGGGTCAAATAAATAGCCAAATCATTGAGACTTCATATTGAACATTTGAATTCTCATGATAAAATAATACAAACGCGGACTTTCTTACAACTGTACATTTCTCTTCTAACAAATCAATAAATGGAAGGAACAAGTCACGCTGTAATCCTCCTTTATACAAGTCAGAAGGAGGTCTATTACTTGTAGCAACAATAATAGTACCATTATCAATCAAACCAGTGAATAATCGTTTCAGTATAAGTGCATCGGCAACATCCGTTACTTGAAATTCATCAAAGCATAATACCTTCCCATTCTTTAATATACTTTGTATAACATAATTAATAACATCATCACCTTGTAGCTTTTGTATCATTTTGGCATTATGCATTTGTTTGTGAACGTTTAACATGAATTTATGAAAGTGTACCTTTTGTTTCTTCATGATTGTTGATGATGGTAATGAATGATAGAATAGATCCATACAATAAGTCTTGCCACAGCCGACACCTCCGTGTAGATAGACTCCTTTTGGTGGTGGATTTTTGAGATTCGATGATTGACGTTCTTGTGATATTGGTTCAGACCAAGATGATTTGAGTGAGAAGATACTTGTTAGTGTAGACCATGACTCTTCTTCACTAGTATTGCTATCAATAGTAGTATTTACTCTATTGTATTGGTTGTTCAAGTATAATATACATTCATCTCTTAATCTATCCAACTCTTTTAAAGCTTGTATCTGATGTACATCTTTCGTAACATCACCACTTGATACTAATGAATCATAATACTCTACTAAGCTATCTATACTTGTATCTGGTTTCTTATCTATTGTATCATCACTGCTAAAGTCTTCATCGAGGCCTAATAATCTATTGACATCCTTTGTACTTGTTGATGAATGTCTTATTGATTGTGATTGACGTTGCAGTTGATGTGTAAGCGGTATCATTCTATTGCAGTAAACACCATAGACACATGATATGATCCTCGTACTGTTGTTTTGATGTCTCGTCATCTTATGAAGGTAGCGACATATCCGTGTTGCATAGCTCATATTATACTGTAACAAGTACTCCTCAAATTCAAACTAATTTCGTGTTGTGATTAGATAGTAATAAAAATGACACAAGATGTGCACAAAACAATACGTCCCACCACTTCAGACAAAGCACAGCAGAGCAGTAAACGTTAAATGGCGCAGCTGATAGTATGGTAACATTCAATATATCTCACTCAATGCTTTGCCGCCTTTGTCAACGCCCCAAAGCATCGATGTTGCTACCTTGCTTCAACTCCAATAAACAGAGATCCTCGTTCAGTCGCCAAACTTCGCTCTCACTTGTTTGTTATTGTTTAGTGTGTGTTAGATAGCTGTGCTTGACCTTGTTATAAAAGACAAATAACAATATGGATATTGATAAAACAGTAGGAGATAGTGGTACTAGCGGTGGCGCAGTTGCCGGTACCCTATCATCATCAAGATCGATCAAAATGAGGCGTAAGTATTTCATTTGTGTCTTTGCTAAATTTCTATGTTTGTCTTTGGTATCAAAACTTACCTTGCTCTCCTCTCTCATTAATATCATATCTACATAGCACTTGCAATTATTGGTATATCAGATCATCATACACGTGTTGTAACAGGTGGATCGGCATTACCCAAATCTGCACCGGTTGTGGGTTTATTATTTGGTTATTATTCTAATGAAAGTAGTGGTGGTGGATCTGGTAAGTATTTATGTTCTGTTAGATTAGGTATGGTGGTATTGGCGTTGTTAATTTTGAGGATTGGATTTATATGCTTGTGTGGTTTTAGTTGTTGTGTGGAGTTTATTTCTGTGGCTAGAGGTATACAGGTAGTTAGATCTTTTTGCATTTTACAATACTTGATTCGGTGCAGGTGTAGATCTTTGCCTTATACCACAGGATTGGTATAGTATGAACACTCCAGGATATTTATTATTTGACTTTTATTTCTTTATATATCTAATCTATGTCAATACATATCATATCTCATTATCCACTCATTTAAATTACCTCTAGGGAGAGATGTTAGTATTGTTGATGCGGAAGAAATGGAATATCCCAAGAACGGTGGTAATGAAGACCCATCCCATCGTGCAGCCATTCTCAAAAAGATTGAATTACATCAAAAGGTATTTCCTCAACACAGAGTTGTGGGATGGTATCGTGTACAGAAACATGATGAAAATTCCATGAATGTTGATGTCATGCCCTCGGAAGAGGATTTAGTTATGAATCAAACTGAAATGGCACGGTATTGTAGTGGTAGTCATGGAACTGAGAATAAAATTAGTGATGATGATGTTGAGGCTCCTTTATTCGTATTGATGAATGCATCCAAGACGGTGGACGAAAGTAGTAGTGGGGATAAGAAGCCATCATCTACCTCAAACAATGCCTCAGAGGAAATGGAGGTTGATGAGGAATTACCATTGGCAGTTTATGAAACTCTCAGTACTGCTGAATCATCTGCTGTATTTGTCAATGCTGATTTCGAATTAGACACACCTGAACCAGAACGTATTGCGGTTGAGAAGGTGTTCAAGACACAACCTTCCAAGTCGGCAGTGGCATCGGTCGCCAAGGATGCTGCTGACGCGTCTACTGCCGCCGCTGCTGAGAACAAGGAGGAAGAAACAGCAACAACAGCTGGTGGCGGAGATGATAGTAGAAAGACGGGTAAGAAGAGCAAGAAGGAGGATGACAAACAGGAGAAGAAGCCATCCAAGCCACCCTTCACACGAGCACCAACCGAGTTGGACAGCACTGAAGACTCCCTTCAGTCAAGTATTCGTGCCATGAACATTCGTATGAATGTGTTACTTGAATTCCTTCAGAAGGTAAAGGCAGGGGAAATCGCACCAGATGATACCCTCCTTCGTAGTGTTGATGGATTGGTACGACAGCTTCCTTTGGTACTTGCCGCTTTGGAGGAGGGACAGGCTGTGTCAACCGGCGGAAGGAAGCCACTCCGTGAATTAGAACATGAGTATAGCAATACCATGCTCCTTACGTATCTAGCAGCTGTTGCCAAGACGGCAAAGTCTGTTCACGTTTACTCTGAGAAGTTCAATTCGGTTGCTGGATCATCAAATGGAGGAAATATTGGACGTAGAGGTGGGCCTCCTATGATGTATTGAGTTATGTTATGTCTATTCTATTTCAAGTTGTTCAAGACGACTTCAAGATAATACATAAACAAGCTGGCACAAACAAACAATGGCTCTACCTTTCTTCACTCTACCTTTCACCGCATTATATCACATCATCGATACATTACACATATTTTACTATTATATCTCATTCTGGAGTGATTTTCACTTCATTCAAAAAGTCACTTTCATCCATCAATAGATTTTGCATTGGCTAAGATTTTGAAAAAGTACTCTGATTCTACAGGCCCGTCCTTGGGTAGATCGGTACAATGAACCGCATTACGAACTTTATCGGTGCCATACTTTGCTCGAAGAGATTCTGGGTGCAATTCTTTGGCATACTCGACATCCCAAGGCCCACAAGCTTGTCTGAACTTTTCAACTGTTGATGTACTTTCACCTTCTTCTGCTAAACAGTCTCCTTGAGGCTTTAATCTTACTTCAAGCGCTAATAATCTTCCAGAGCAAAGCTCGTCTACCATTTGAGGATATTCAGGAACGACCCCATCATATACTTCAAGAAATTCAGCCGCCGCTGCTCTATCAAGGGTGAACATCGATGCTGCCGATAAAGTAAACCCACGAGATGTGATACTACTGAGAATATCTCCCACAGATCTTTCAACTACGGCATGAGGCTTGATAACACAACAGGTACATTCTTCAAATGTAGCAGTCGTCCTTGACTGTTGCATCAGGAAGAAGTTAGTGAAAGCCATTGCCTCCTCTGCATTAGTAGCGCAACTTACATTATCAAACGATGATGATTCAATCAGCTGTTTTACAGCTTGGATGGAGTTGGTTCCACGAAAGGACATGGCAACAAGTGGCTCGGGCCTACTAAACTCTTTTGAGTCTATGTTGTTAAGCAGCTGTCCAGCTGTGTATTCTGCCTCCTCACTGCCGTGGCAGCTAGTAGTCTTCAAGTCTACCAATGTGAAACCACCTTCTTCAATAAGACTGATAACATTACCCAGAGATTCAAAAAGAGATGGCGGGCAAACAACAACACTTCTTTCATCTACAGGCTCGAGTAAGTTTCTTGTATCGTTATCAGCATACTGAATTAGCTTGAGGTCTCTTGACAGTAATAAGATGTTTGCACCAATAAAGAAGGATTCTTCTTTCAATGTGGGAGGTACCTTTGTTTTCTTTAGGAATGTTCTCTTAGTTTGGATGTCTTTCATCTCAACTTCGGTTGTAGCACAGTGATATTTTAGTAGAAACTTCTTCACAATTTGTGGATGCGGGTCGAACCACTCAGCAATGAACGACAGGACTCTTTCATTGCATTCCATACTTGTATATAATCGTAGCTAATGCTAAATGTGTTGTTGTTATTGTAATTAATGATAAGATAGAGTACCATAGGGCAAAAAAGTGCACAAGATGTGCACTTTTGCTTCTTCATTCACTTCACTCCCACAATAATGCCTCTGTCTGCCCCTTGCAGTGATATCTTTTAATATATATTACCAATACATTATGTTTATACATCTATACATCACTGTTCACTCTGGCAAAGGATCAAGGCCGCAATCTTGTAATGCCTTATTAACAAATTTCCGATTACCGTCATCGACTCTTGGAAAGATATACTTGGTAGGTGCCCATTGCATGAATAATCTCGAGGCGGTGTTTAACATAGATGATGTACTTGTACTAAGATTGGCAATCTTTCGAGCATCCAGCACTACTGATTTGGCAAATGCCTTTCGATCAGGATCATCTAGACATGAAAGGGCAGTACGAACCTTAATATCATCTGCTTCTTTGCTTCTTGGCAATTCACATAGGCGTATACACACGGCAAAGGAATCCGCCAGCGCCATATTACATCCCTGCCCTAGAAATGGAGTCTGAGGATGAGCTGCATCTCCGAGCAAGGCTACTAATCCACTTGGAGATGTCATCTTTTGATCCAAGTTCTGTCGATCATAAAGTCCAACCTTAGTCATACTTTCCGCTGAGGTTGCCTCTACAATCTTTTTAATCAACTCACATCTACCCTGTTCATTAACCAATGTCTTGAGCTCGTTCCTAACTGCTTCTCCTCTAACACCGCCCCGTATTGTCAGATCATCGGACTGTTTTGGGTCTACCTCTGATTGCTGAGCTGCAGACCAAAGAAAGGTTTGTTTGTTATCCGAAAGAGCACCAACAAAGTTACCAGGTCTTGAACCATCTCCCATGAACCAACAAAAGCTCTCTCCATCTTCTTCAGTCTGTGTCGTTTCAATTAGTTGCAAAATATCTTGCCCGACATCACACTTTCCCCACCACATTGCTTTCTTGCAGAAATGTACTGGATCATCTGTAAGCATTTGTTTTCGGATTTCTGACCTCCACCCATCACAAGCTAGTAAAGCACGGCCTTCAATCTCTTTTCCATTAGATAATTGTACTATAACTTTCTGCTCTTTCTCATCTTCTTTATAACCGACAACTGATACCCCAAATGATGCATTATCATTGAAACTACTACCCAACTTTTCTACCAGTATCTGTTGCAATGTACTCCGTTTTGATGAAAATACATCTCCCCCAATATCATCTGTTTTTATAGTCCTAACATGTTCACCATCCATTCTCATCATTTTTATGCTCGAAAATTGTGTCATGCGTTCTCGCCATCTTGGCAAATTCAAATAGTCAAATATACGTACTGCAGTGGGTCTATTGATAAGAAAAAGGGGGGCATAATAAGATACAAGTACTTATATACATACACAAGTGTATGAATAACAAAGAAGACTCCGTACTTACGCCATATCAAATCCGCTACCAACATCAGCTGTTAGACGAGACCGTTCAACACGTTCAATAATATGATAAGGTATCTTAAACTTGTTTAGAACGACAGCACATAGCAAACCGCAAGGCCCAGCACCTGCAATAATAATTGGCTTCATTATATGCATGTGATTGATATAGTTTTGATTTTATGTACTGTGTGTTAATAAAATAGTCGTGTGATATGATGTTGTCGTGCACCGAGATAGAATGAAATATCTTTATCATTATGACCGTTGATACTGAAGTCGTATACCGATTCTAACTCGAGAATCTTTGCAAATATACCATACATATTAGAGTAATACCCAAAGGCATGCACGAGGAGCCAACACCGTCTATCTAGTACTACAACCCTCATTCAATAATTCGAGTTGATAAAACGAACTCCATCCGGTACTCATAAACGTTCATATCACAGCCTCGCTCGCCTAATTTCTAATGCAAATATTGATCCTCTCCTCCTCTCCTCGTATCTTCGTCAGTTCAAAGCCTCCCATATCCTCACCCTTCCCTCTCTTCATTAGTACATTGCCTACCATTGTCTCATAAAATAGTTCATCATTTGCAAATAGAAAAGATATAAACCTAAAGCCAAAGCAAGATGAAACTCATACAAGTGGCATCATACATATGCCTAATCCTCTCTACTGCAATAACTATGTCTAATGCTTCGCTACTCGTCTCTGACAACAATGTTGAAGAAGAACAAGTAGTATCATCATCAAAATTGTTGCGACGACGACGACGTACACAACAAATAATTGGTGGTGGCAGTAGTAGTATATGCAAATCAATCATTGCAGTAGGAGGTACAAAACGGATTGATCAAAACAATCCTCCTCCCCATCCTACCAATCGTACATTACAACAAATACATTCCTATCCGTATCGTTCCGAATATGACCACTATGAGACTGATGAAGAGTTCGTCTGTGAGATGTTAAGTGGCGGCAAAACTGTTCCACTACAGGGAACATCTGAACAATTATCAGAAATGAGAGCATTATTGAATAGAGGAGATTTGATCAGTTCGGAAAGTACTGTTGAGATTGATAGCATTCGTAGTATTGGTAGTAGCATTAGTAGTATAATTAATGATGGTATAGCTGGTATGACAATAAATGATAGTGGGGGCGAGTCAATGATTGCATCATTACCATCTGGATCAATCAAGGTTATTAATGATAACATCGATAATGAAGAAGATCGTCGTACACGTCGTCTTCGTAGATTGAACATGTACGAGGGTACCAAGAAAACATTAGTCATACGAGTTACCGACTCGGCGAATCGACAACCGAATGGTAATGCCAAATGGCTATCAGACAAGTTCTTCGGCACAGATAAAGATCCTTTCACAATGTCAGACGGATTTCAAGATTGTACCTTTGGTAAGCTTATTTTCACACCCTATTACAATAATCAAAATATAGAAAGTAAATTGTCAGCACCGGGCGTATTAGATGTCCGTATCGACGCTCAGTTAACACAAATTACCCAATCAACAATGCGTGAATTAGTAATGAATGAGGCACGGCGAAAGTTAGGTTTCACACTACCCGGGAATGTCTTTGACCATGTATTAATAGTTGTTGAACATTGTTATCCCAACAGTGAAGATACTTGTTCATTTGCTGCATATGCATTGGTTAATCATTGGCAGAGTGTATATGTTGATAGAAATTATGAATATCCTGCAGTTACTATTCATGAACTTGGTGAGTTGTGTATCATATGTTTTGTTGTCTAGAATATAGGATACTCTTTTGGCTAACACTGATCTTCTCCCTTCTTCTCCCTCACTCCATCTTGTGAAGGCCACAACCTCAACTTGGCCCATAGCGGTGGATTGGATGGTCGAACTTATACTGACCATAGCTGTTTGATGGGAAATCCGTGGTGGGAAGATAACTACGGGAGAATGTGTTTCAGTGAGTTTGATTATGATTTGGTTGTGATATGTTCTTATGATATGGTACAGCTTGTTATACTAATGTGTGCTCACACTCCTCTCCTCTTGCCTACCTATAGACCCCGTAAAGAATTATCAGATTATGACTTCAGGTAACAGTTGGTATGATATCAACCATGCAGTGACATGGAACTCTGGTACAACTGTATATAAACAATGGTCTGGAAGAATCATCGGTGTTGCACAATATGACAAGAATACAGCCAATTATCCAATCGTTGTCAAGCTTGAAACTGGAACTAAACAAGATTGGTTTATTGGTTTCAATCATGCTGTTGGAAACAATGTTGATGTTAAAGAAGCAATTAATGAAGTTTCAATATATAAAGTTGATGGTGGGAATGGTAATTCATACTCTCATTCATTCCTCAAGGGCTATCTCCAATCAGGTAAAGACGCTACTATTACTGATTGGAGAAACACGGGAAAGTCCTTGGTTATAAAGGTAGATTCGATCAACTTGAAAGCAGTTCCTGCATACGCAGATGTTACAATCACGTTTTGGCCAGAGGGGAAACCTGCTCCAACTCGTCAGCCCACAAGGCAGCCAAGTAGAAATCCTACAAGACAACCTACGGTGAGTATATTGTGTTTAGTCTTGACTTAGAGAAACTAAACTCTTGTGCTCGACACTAACCTTTTGGTTGAATATATCATTTCTCTCTTCTCATCTGTAACCATATATATCTTATAGGCTCAACCTACTGTCAGGCCCTCATTAAAGCCCACTGTAAGTAATAAGATGACAATCCTCAATCTTGATCTTTCATGCAATTGAGTTGGATGATACTAATATGTTACTTTCTCTATCTTATATAGATTCAACCATCTACTAAACCCTCGAATCAACCAACGAATCAGCCATCAAATGGACCAACGAGTAAACCATCAACGAGAAATCCAACACCTCTGCCAACCCCCAAGCCATCTGTCAATGTAAGTTTACCTTTGTATGGTATAAGATTATGCTGTGTGTTTTTGAGTAGAGATTTCTAATGGCATACTTTGTAATTCCTTGTATATTAGCCTACTGCCAAGCCGACACCAGCTCCCGTTGTTGTACAAGAGTGTAGTTGGTTCACGAGACTTGTCGGTCTGTGTTAGATGTCAACTCATATGGAAGCTCTTTGGCTTAAGAAAAAGGGTGGACTAGGTAGTGATGATAAAGTAAAAGTTGGATGAAATAGGTTTGGTGATGAATAAGTTACCACAACATAAGTATAAGAAATGTAAGTATTTAGTTAGATAGGTACTAGAGAGATGCCCAAACGAACGTAGATGGGAGTCTTTGATAACCAAATGGGAGATTGCGTTTGCTTAGTACTTAGTATGTGAAGTGATATAACTAAAATGATCTCTCTGATATAACTGGCTATGTTGGTGGCTGGCTCAATAGATATCGGTGATGTTGTGATCCAATATGTGCACATTATGATGGGGCTAGTTGAACAAAATTACTCTATATCTCGTTTACTCAGAATTGCAATGACAAGTCAATGATAGTTCCAAAAGAAGTTTGTACATATTATATCGATTGGTTGTTACATGAATTGATAATATGTATGCATTAAGAACGCAATTCTAATGTAAAGAGGTGATAGAATGGGTCATATTGGACCCAACCGAGGTAACAAGGATTAGTAAAGTTACTTATGCTATCTACCTCCAATCAAAACAATGTCATCTACAACACTCACAACATTTAAATCTGTTGCAAATAATAAGTTGTCTACAAGAAGTAGTCTGGGCCTAACTTTCCAGGGACAGATCTTGTACACTGAGGAGCAGCATCAAAAGTCTTGAACTCGGTTCCACCATATTCGTCAATCTCCATAATTGATGCAACATTGCCACAACGATAGCAGTAATTCGGCGCCGACCAGACTGAAAGATGCGCGTTTTACAGTTTATGATGATAAAGAGAGGTAAACATAACTTCAGTTAGTCTGTGGTAGGCAAAGGCAAGTAAATAATGGCAAACTAAGAGTATCCATTTACCAAGACCATAAAAATGAATTCACAAGATATAACATAATGCGGACTTTCCAGTGACGAGAGAGTTGTCAAACATCAGTTTATGTCCTTCCATGACAAGCTAAGGGAATTAGAAGTTAATTCCCATACAATGGTGACATATTGTCAAGAAAAGTGATGGGATAGTGCGAAGTATTTGTTAGTAAAAGTGCAAAACCATATCAATGTATACAACTCATTCCACTTTAAAACGGCAACACATTCATAACTTCGCTTTACTACTTACCTGGTGAGCACGAGCGATTAGGTTGAGGTCGTTTAGTTCATTGAATTTGTAAGCAATGTCTTGACCATAGATGTACCCCGCTCCACGAGGTGATATACCCCATCCTTTGCACGGTTATTTAGTCAAATTGGTATATTGTTAGGATTGAATTGGTTAGATAGATGGTATGTTACTAACAAGGACGTACCTTTGACATCCTCTGGATCACTCCACATTAAATCACAAATAGGTCCTTCATGAGGAACCTCCATAACACGATCCAGCTCCCGAATATGATCTAATGTGTCCAAGCTTGGGCTTAAACCACCATGAACACAAAATGTGCTATTTTCAACAATTGCTGAGATGGGTAGATAATCAAATAGATCGGTCTACAATACACACATTATTAGCAAGAAAGAGTAAGGTATCTGTTCAAGATAACATAACATATTATACTTACAAACAACTTCCAAACTGTTGCACTACCATACTTCCGGAGGCATTCGTCGTAGAAGCCATATACTTGAGTAATCTGACGACTCTCGTGATTACCTCTGAAGGTAGTCAAATGATGTTAGTTAGTATAGAAAGAAGAAGCAAGTCAGTTTGTTCGTGAAACTAAATATGACCGACTGTCTTAGTGATTGCAATTGGCACCAGTACATAATAATCAACTTACCTTATAATATGAACTCGTTGGGGGTATCGTACTTTGAGACAAACGAGGAGAGTGACCGTTTCAACACTTTCGTAAAGGAAGAAAATGGACAGTGTATCTTCTCATTAGAAACGATTTTACGTATACATACTGCAATCAATGTAAACTACCAATTGCAAAACACACCTGTAATATCCACGGTCGACATAATCACCCATGAACAGATAATTTGTATCAGGGACCCGTCCACCGACGGAGAAAAGCTATGAGCAGAAGAATTATGTTGAACCAAAAACTGGAAATGAGCACAAGATATGTAATAAATTCATGTAAAATTATACAAACTTGCCTCTATCAAATCATAGTATTGTCCATGTAGGTCTCCAACTAAAGTAACCGGAGCAGGGATTGGTTGAACATTGGACTCTGTACAAAAAGATAAGTTAGCAAAAGAGGTATAGGTAAACATATCAGTATCAGACAAAATCAATGTGTCTTACCTTTGCATAAAATTTCCTGAGCCTTACTGCAGAGATCACATACCTCCCTTTCATCAAGTGGTGTTGCCGTGGATAGCTTGGCAATATAGTCATCTAAATCACTCTTTGCCATGGTTTTAGTTGATACTAGTAGGCTACTGACTGTGGTATATGAACTGACGGTGGCTCATTCTTTCTGATGATGATAAAAAAAATGAGACATCATGAGTTTAGGCGTTTGGTATCCTTTTTCTCTTCATGAACTTGCCTCCTTTGAGTCCTCAGCTTACCTTCTATTGTGCTTGGACTATACATAGGTAAAGAAAAGAGTATCATAATAGGCTAGTAGGCATTCTTAATATCATTGACTTCATTTGCAAACATTATGTCAAACTATCTATCCTCATTTATCCTTACCGACGTTCTTCTCCAGTGTAATCGCCATAAACGAGTACATCCCCAGATTGGCTTGAAACAACCACTTCACCCTCATATATGCTCGTACTCCAACCAAATACATCACCTGATAAGCCTTCCGGATGAAGTACCTTTTGTACCCATTTCCAAGGTTCAACATTTGATGGACGTACATAGACATGTACTGCGCCGGCATCACTAGCAATATCGTCGTCATGCCTTGCCGCAATTATGAGATGATTATCATATATTGATATACTGTTTCCAAACTTGTCACCAGCCGATGAGTCAGGGGCAGCTATACAAAAGTCAAAAGGTACAGAAAGATTAGTGTAAAGTATATTAATAAGAAAGCATTCAAGAGATAAACTTACCAAGCTTTTGTGTACTCGTCCAAGAGTCTCCCGTTCTTTCAAAGATATAGACTGATCCAGAGTCCACGCCATCATCACTATCATCACCCCGAGCCCCTACCACAGCAGTATCCTCATATATGGCTACACGGTTCCCAAATCTATCCTCTTCATCACTAGTAGCATCTTGCAACTTCGCTTGCCAAACGAAAGTATCTCCATTCCTCACAAATATATGAGCTGAACCACTATTCATTGTATCAGTTTCTTCATTATTATCAAACCATGCTCCAATGATCATAGTGTTACCATACATATCAATACTGTTACCAAATGGATCATCGTCCTCCCCGTCAGGAGATTCGAGCTTCTGAATAAATGACCATGAATCGTCATCTCCTCTCATAAATACATAAGCCGAGCCTGCTGGTTCTATCGTCATTCCATCAACTTCATTAGCCCACCAACTCGTAGCAACTGCTACATCTCCAGATACTGTTACATCATATCCCAAGTAGAGATTACCTTCTTTACCATCCTCTGCCATGAGTTTAGCCTGATGACTCCATTCTCCGTCATTTCTAACAAAGATATGTGCTGCTCCGCGATTCACAACTTCACCATCAGGGTCGCTATCACCCCAGGCTCCAACAATCAATATATCTTGATCTATATCAACACTCCAACCAAAGTATCCCTGATAGTCGTCAAATGGATCCGGTGCGACAAGTTTCGCCTCCTCTGTCCATTCTCCGGTAACATCATCTTTCACAAACACAAGTACCGTTCCCTTCCACAAGTTATCATATGACATACCAACTACAATAGTATTACCATAAATATCTACTACGGCTTCACGACTATCAATACCTTCATCAATTAATAATTGAGTTGCCTCACTTGATATATCATCCAATGGGATAAGTTTGGATTGATCAGTAACTTCAGTTTGAAAGTCTTCCGATTGCTCAATTGTAATTCGTACAATTGCAGTACCACATTCTTGTTCTTTTGATTCATCAACATTTGTACACGCCTCGTAGGTACACTGTAAAAGATGTATAGTGTTGCAAAATGAGAGCTAAGGTATAAGATCAAATAATTGACATATCATGTGCACATAAACAAATTGCAACGTACCTGATCTTCCCCGATGAAACCGAGGTCATTCAATTCATAAACAACCTCATCCAATCCCATGGATATAATACACGTTCCATGCTTGGGTCCAAATGTACTTTCCTTAATAGACGTTACAACTAAATCTAAATCTGTGTCTCCAGATGAATCATTATCTAACACAGAAATGTATACTGCATTATCTTCATCAAATGCCATATTGAACGCTTTACCATTAGTAAAGTAGGTTGCTGTATCGTCATTAATTGAAAATACAGTTGGATCGACGACTACTACTGCTGTTGTTGGTTCCTCGCCTACATTTGGTTCTTGTGTTAGAATTGGTGGTTCATTTTCTGTTTTTATGTTCGATTGCTCTTCTTCACTGTTATTTGCAGTATTATTGCTACCGCCGGATAAAGTAACACCTAAAATAATAGCAATAATAATTAAAATTAAACCAATACTACCACCGATTATATACTTTCGTTTCTTCTTTGCAGCTTCGGCAGCAGCCTCCTGTTGACTAAAATCACCAAGGGATGATCTTTGCTGACTGCCTGCTAATTCTACATCAGGTTGCTGTACCGCGGTATTATCTTCTGCGTCCATCATGGTTGCCTATATATGTATTACCTTTTTGATATTTGATTTATTGTGAGCATATCGTTTGGGCATGCACTTTACTACATCAACACATCAACTCCACATTCCACATTGTTTGTATCGTATTGCAGTACATAAAACCGTATTAAACCCACGCTGTACGGCACCTGTTTACTTTTTATTAACTTTTTTGTGGACGCGAGCAAATAACGGCGTCAGCGGCAGTCGTTCTCCCCCCCCCCCCCCCCAACATAATTGATAATCTACATCATATATTGCAATAAAAACCTAACATAACCCATCAAACAACAATGAGTGCTAAAAAATCCCGATTCGACGGTCTAGACGTTGCAGCAATGACAACTCATCTCAAGAAAACAATGTTAGGGTTTAAACTTGCCAATGTATATGATGGTAACTCGTTAGGTGTTTCCGGTACAGCCTCCAGTTCCGGTGGTAGTGGAGATAGTGCAAAGGGTGTTTATATGTTCAAGTTGGCTGATCCTAGCGGTGGAAGTACTGCGGCTAAAAATGAGAATGTAGAGGATAAGAAGAATGACGCAGACCTTGGTAGTAAAGAGGAAACTACCGAGGCTACACAACAGCAGGATGAGAAACGTGCCATGTTATTAATCGAGTCGGGTGTTCGATTTCATCCTACTACGTGAGTTATCATTTTTGTTTTGTATGATATGTTACATTGCTTGTGTTGTGACGTATGATTATGATAAGCTGTTGTATAAATTTCTCACATTTTCTCACTAAAATTCATATACAATAATCACAATACAATACACAGTCACTACACACAATCATCATCAGGATCATCATCCATGCCCTCCCCCTTTGCAATGAAATTACGTAAACATTTACGTAACCTTCGATTAGAGAATGTAACCCAATTGGGTAATTTAGATAGAGTAGTCGACTTTCGATTCGGTAGTGGTAATTACACACATCATTTATTATTAGAATTATATTCATCAGGGAATTTAATATTATGTAATTCTGAATATAAGATATTGGGTTTGTTGAGGACACATGAATATGAGGTGAAGAGTAATGATAATGTTGGGAATGAAGAGGAGAAAGAGCAGTCGGCAGAAGAGATTAAGGTACGAGTTGGTAATGTTTATCCTGTTACTTTTGCTACTACCTTGTCTGTTGATGAGAAGAAGAGTAGCAGTGAGTCAGATACCGAAGAAATGAAGGGAGAAGATGTTGCATCTACAAATAATAATCTATTAACAATGGATGGAAAGGAGGCATACAATTGGGCAACTGCTCAACTATTGGCATTAAAAGAAAAGGCTGCAGCTGTCAATGCCGAGTTGCTAAACCCAAGTAGTGATAACAATAACAACAAGGGTGGTAAAGGTGGTAAAAAGAAGGGAGGGAAAAAGAAGAAGAAAATGGATGATTCACTTGTACTCAAGGCATTATTACTACGACCCAACTCGGGTGTTTATCATTATGGTCCATCACTCATCGAGCACTGTATACGAACTGCTGGATTAGACCCTGTATTGAAATTAAATGTTGACAATATAGAATATACATTACCGGTAGTATCATGGGAGGATTTAATCACCGCACTTCGTGATGAAGGATCAAAGGTTATTCACAATTTGACATCGGGTGAGAACAGCGGTGGATATATTTTGTACAAACCCAAGGCGACAAAAGATGATGATGCAAAGGAAAACGAGAAGAAGACCAATTCACTCCTCCCTACATCAATATCCACTCAACAGAATCCACATTCGGACAAGACATTATTAGAATTCCAACCACATCTTCTATATCAACATAAAGATCAACAGTATCTCAAGTATGTTAGTTTTGCAGTAGCCACTGATGAATTCTTCTCACACTTATCATCTCAAAGAATGGCTGCCCGTGCTGATGCTGCCGAGGCTGCGGCACATGAACGTCTTGCTAAAATCCAAGCAGATCAACAACGTCGTGTCGATGGATTAGTAAAAGAGCAGGAGAAGTGGAAGGTTGCTGCACAGATAGTTGAGACACATGCTGAGGATGTCGATCGATGTTTGGGTGTGATTAATGGTGCTTTGGCTACTGGAATGAGTTGGGATCAATTGCGTCAATTAGTTATTGTGGAACAGAATAATGAAAATCCAATCGCCTTGTTGATACACAAGTTAGTTTTAGAAAAGGATCAGGTAGTATTGGCATTACCTGATATTGACAATTGGGATCAATCTGATCCAGATAGTGTTCCGCCAATAGAATTAGCCATCGTTTCTATCAAGGAGTCTGCACACGGTAACGCTCGTGCCATGTTTGCTGCCTACCGTGCCTCGAAGGAAAAGGGAGCGAAGACAATCGAGGCATCAACTACAGCACTCAAGGCGGCAGAAGCCAAGGCTAGACAACAGTTGGCAGAGGCACAAAAGAAGAAGGATCGAGTGCAAGTCCAACCTCATCGTAAAACATATTGGTTTGAGAAGTTTGCTTGGTTCATTACATCGGATAATTACTTGGTTGTGGCAGGGAAGGATGCACAACAAAATGAACAGCTTGTCAAGCGATATTTACGACCGGGGGATGCCTACTTGCATGCTGAAGTACACGGGGCAGCTACCTGTATCCTCCGTGCCAAGAGACGGAGGCGTAAAGATGGGAAGACACAAGTCATTCCTCTCTCAGATCAGGCTTTACGAGAAGCTGGGACGTTTACAATCTGTCGTTCTTCGGCTTGGAGTAGTAAGATGGTGACATCCGCCTATTGGGTTGAGAGTCATCAAGTATCTAAAACAGCACCCACTGGGGAATATCTGACTGTCGGATCTTTTATGATTCGTGGCCGTAAGAACTTCCTTCCTGCTTCATCATTGGAAATGGGGTTGGGCGTGCTCTTTCGATTGGGTGACGAGACAAGTATAGCCAGACATAACAATGAGAGGAGAGACTTTCTTCTACTCGAACAGGAACAAATTTTAGCAGAGAAGGAGGAGCTTGAGGAGAAGGAGACTGAGAAACAACATCCTACACCATCAAAAACAACCGACGAAGTTGAGGCTCCCAAGGAAGTAGGTATCGAAAAGTTGTCAATCACCGAAGAAGAGGAAACTGAAGTCAATACCGTAACAGATAACGAGCCCGAGTCTCCACCTTCTCCTGACGATGTCAAAACACAACCTACAGAATCATCCAATACTAACGACAAGAATGTGTCGTTTGAAAAGAAGAGCAATCCACCACCCAAGAAAAAGAAAGAGAAGGAGCTATCACGAGGGAAGCGATCTAAGAACAAACGTGCCAAGCAAAAGTATGCCGAGCAAGATGATGAGGATCGAGAGTTGGCCATGCTCGCATTACACGGTGGCGAATCATCCAAGAAGGGTAAAAAGGGTAAGAAAGGCAGCAAAATTGTGGCCGTCGATTCGGAGCTACAAAAGAAGACGGGAGAACAAACAGTAGCACTGCTTGTACGAGACTCGAGAAAGGTGGCCGAGACACTTGATGAGAATGTGAAGAAGATACTAGCTACATGTGTTACTGTTAATTCAGAAGTCCGTTGGGACAAGTTTGATGCAGAAGTTCTTGATCAACTGGGTGAGAATACTCTAGAAGAACAATTAGCTGCGGCGAATCGTTTGTTAGAGTTATCGTCTGGAACACGGGTAGACAACTTCTCGGCAAGTCTTGCCGGTATCATTCGAACTATCAAGAAACACGGGTTGAAGTTTGAAGACGGTCAAACACAAGGAGGCGGTGACGGGAAGCAGCGAAAGAGCAAGGCCGAGAAACAGGCTGAGAAGGAAGCCTGGCAAGAGATTTTGGCAGAAGATGGTATTGTAGAAAACGATGACGATGAGGATGGCATAGCAGTAGATGATACTGCCGAGCTAGGAAAGCTAACGGGCAAGCCAGTATCACAGGATGTAATATTACACGCCATCCCTGTATGTGCACCGTATTCTGTCCTCTCTCAATACAAATATCGAGTCAAATTGACACCCGGATCCGTCAAGCGAGGCAAGGCTTGCAAACAAAGTGTAGAGATGTTTATGCATAATGAAGGTGGGAAGAAGAAGCAAGTTGATGAAGGTACAAGACGTGATCAGGCCCTCATTAAGTTAGTGAATGAGAATGAGTGGGTCCAAAGTATGATTGGTGACGTACGAATAACGAGCGCAGGTGCCTCCAAAGTAACGAAGAAACAGAAGGGTAAAGCAAAAGGGAAGAAAAAGAAGTAAGGTTCTTTACTACCCCATAGCAGTTAAGCTCTACGAGTTCTTAACTAGACTTTGACCTCTTCGTTTCCTACTTCTCCGCGGCCGCTTCTTCAATAAGATCTACATTTACCGGTTGTTGAGACCGTTGTTGAGTCAGTAGTCGATGCCGAACCAGATCTATTCTTGAAGTGCCATTGTCATTAAATCTCCAGGCTTTAATTCTCTTACATCTCTGGCTACTAATCTTTCCAATATCATCCATGCAGCACCGGCTAAGAAGACGCCTCCACAGATAGTATCAAATGAGAAACCAAACACTTGTACATTAGCCAATATCCCCCCAAATAGATTATCATATGCCCCAGATTCGCCTGCTATTAACACCACTGCTATTGCAGCACGTAGTCGCTGCTTCTCCCAATATCTCTGATGATATTCTTCTGCTCTATAGAATGCTGATGATGGTTCAATATTAACTAAATTATACTGACCAGCTGTCTTTGTTTGCTTTGATGCATTTTCTTCATTCCATTCTGTTGCAACACTCTCTTCTTCGTCATTAGTAAATATAACTGATGCATATTGTCTTGAATATCCTGGCTTTTGATACTCAAAGAAATTATCTAATAATTTGGTGTATGATATTATGTTATCATCATATACTACCCGTACTGCTTCGACGTAATCGTTTCCAAAACACACAGAGTCATACGTCGGAGGAGGCTTGTTCACAGGTGCTCCCGTATATCCAACAGTAGTTGCAAGTACTCCAGGTTGTTTAAGTAAAGATTCGGCAGGCTCCCAAAAGCAACCCATACCAAATGTTGCTTCCTTAGTGGCAGAAAGGGACATTATATCTAATGGACTTCTTTGTACATGTGAAGCAAATCCACAACCTTGGCCAACAAGAGCAAAGAATGTTAATGCAAGTAGTATCATTATTTTATATCGGAGAGTGCTTATTGATCTTTGGGTATGTTCTTGTAGTAATGGGGAGATGGCCGTTTAAGTAAATATATATTTATCGGATAGATTAGATATGTTCAGCGCCTTCCTTATCTTATCCTCAACAATCAGTCGTCATTTATTTTAGGGAGAATGATTCACATAACATCATAGAGGATAGAGGATACCGTAAAAAAATATGAGAGTATCTTTTTTTAGTTTAGTTGCATACTCGTACGGAATAGAGGAATGTTCGATGTTGATGGGCATGTGATAGTCAAAGGATTATAATAATGAATGAATGCAGTGTATGTCGTGAGGATTTCGGTGGTAAGATCGTACCAGCGATTTTGACTTGTTGTGGTGAGGAAATTTGTTATCAATGTTGTGAAAGTGATCGAGTTGCAAAGATATCAAATTTGACTGGCAATCGTAAGAAGATTCAATGTATGCTTTGCAATGAAGAATTTCATAGTGTCAATGATACACCTTGGATTGTTAATAAACCGATGATCAAGAGAACGAACATGCAAGTTGATCTTAGTTGTGTTAGAGAGGCGCAGGCAGCAAGACAGCTGGCATCCTCTACAAGAAAGGATGTTGTCTCTCGGAGGTCACAACGTAATATAGATGTGGAACAAAACAGTGTATCATTGGTTGGAGGCGGCGAATTAGCAATACAAACTTCAAATGTGGACCAAGCAAGTCAAAACAACGAGTCTACCGAAACTAGAGAGGAAGTAGTTGCCAACAATACATCATCTTCAATAACTACAAGGTCTGCAAGTAGACAGAAACGTGAGGCATCAAACGAAAACCAACTCAATATTGAAAGGCAAAGTATAGAGACTCATACTGAGAGTGATCAGGAGTCAAGATTCTCTACTGTGGATGAAGGTTATGCTGCTAGAAAACGCTCTAAAAGAACTACTGCTGAATCTGAAAGCTTCTATACGGAAGATACTAATGATCTGGATGATGAAGATACAAATGAAAATTCAAAGCACTGGCTAGATGCAGTATCAAAGGATGTCAATGTCTACAGAGTTAGAATATTTAAGAAAGATTCACTATGCAATAATGATAAGTTTGGAAGGAAATGTTCCTTTTGGTGTATTCAAAATGGATATGTTGCAACTGGTGCAAATATCCTTATAGTAGATGAGTTAAGAGATAAGATTCTGACTGGCGGACTACAAAGTGTCAGAGATCATATTAGAGATATGGATCACCAACACTTGCTGAATATATGTCGTGATTGCAAACCTTATGCATCCATTGATGGGACAAGATATGTGAAAACAAAACGGGACTTTATTGAAATGAAGCAAGGAGATATCGTAGCAATGCAAGTTGGTGGAAGGGATAAGAAGAACGTTGGTCCCAACCCGATACTTGTGTTTGGAGTGATACAAGATGATACGCTCATTCGTATGAGCAAGGATGAGGCAAGGAAGAATTCTTTCCCCTGGAACTTTCAAAAAGAAGGCCAAGATATTCGTGGGTTCCACCATGGTATCATGCTACGAAAGGTCAAATGGTACAGGCAAGGTGTGCTGTATGATGTAAGAGGGGATGAACAAGCAAAATGGCTTGCAGAATGCCAAGGGAAATGGATGGCAAAGATTGGTGAAAAGTATTTGAAGAAAGCCATCAAGGAGATGAGTTCAGACAAGTTTATAGGAAACACTAGTCAAGTTACTGATGAGTGGATTGAAGTGGGGCTTACTGGCAAGTGAAGAGAATAATTTGTGTTTAGAGAAGATCTGGTATGGGGATATGCCAACAGACGATAGCAACTAGAAGAGCTTGGTGCATGTTAAGAGACACTAAGATAAAATCTCGTTACAGATAACAGATAGCTCTATAGTACAACAAACTATTATGACTCCTCCTTCTATACTCATACTCTTCTATTCTTCCATTCATTCTATTATTGCAAAATTTATCTCTCAAAATTCAGCCAAGTTCGAACTATACTTCCTAGCCGAAGATGGTTTAACATCCTCAACAAATGAGTTGGATAATACCATAGACTCTTCCTCAGATGTATTCATACTTAAACTATCGTCACCCAACTTGATTGGAGACGGTGGCTCCTTGTAATGACCCTTGGATTTGGAAGGACTGCCTACTCTCCCCTTGGATGAGGTGAATATAGTTTTGGGACTGCGTTTACCCAAAGGACTTCCTTGTTGACGGAAGACATTCTTGTCATTCATACTTCTTCGTGGACTACCACCACTCTGAGCCGTGTGCATACGTCTTGGCGACTGTCCAACAAACTCGGGAGGGTTTGACCTACGTTGGAATATATTCGTAAGTTCATCAGTCCTCGATTCAGAACTCAACATATTCTCTTGAAACAATGGCATAGGCGGACGTGTCTGTACGACATGACTATACTTCTGATCAAAGTATAACGTACTTGTTATCGTCTCCTCTTCATTGTAGGAGCAGTTCAAATCTTGTGTTGTATCAGTAGGTGATACTTGAGCGATATCCTTCTTAGCCAAAGGATGTCTACATAAGAATTCATCATCAGTTAACTTATCATCAGACAAGTTGGCAATATCTTCAGGTGAGGCGGTACGAACGGGTGTGGCGAAGCATAGTCCCTTCTGTGCCTGTCTGAATAGATTAACAACTCCACTGCCTACGTTTGATATAGGCGAGGTTGCCCGACCTGTCGAGGATGGTAGATGGATACCACAGGCAAATCGTTTCCTTGTTTGTGTAAGACGGATAAGTTCCTCTTCATCATCCGACAAAGCAAGTTGACCAGTCTGTTCGGGCGTAGCGGTGGCAATCTGGGATGTAGGGGATAGTTCGTTTGAACTACTAGACCCTGAGGGGGGTGTTCGTGTCCTGTCAAGCTTCTTGGCACCTCCTTGACTATTTTTGGAATTATCAGACGCTCCTCTAAATATCTCGAGCTTGCGTTTCATTGACCGTTCTTCTAATTCCTTGGCCGATAGTTGCTTCTTCTTTCTAGAATTCTTCTTGCCATCAACGTCGTAATTCATTGCATTCTGTAACTTCCTATCAGCAGAGGATGTAGATCGATAAACGGCACGGTTATCATGACCAAAGAGGTGGTTGATAGGCGATGACCGTCTACTACTATTATTCGATGATGAGCCTCCTCCGTTAACCTTGGTACAACCAAGGTCGGTATCAATGGGGTTAAAACATCTTGTGAATGATTCTAATATCGTTTGCACGACAGCAGCAGATTGTTGCTGCTTATTATGTCCTCTGTTGTTGTTGTTTGGTTGAGATGACATGATGATAGTATGTGTGCACTACGGTAATGACTCGTGTATTGCAATATAAACTCAATGTGTATTAGAGAGTATAATGTTGATTGCAAGTATGCAGTTGGCCACACTAACAATAAAACATTTTTATGAGTACTACGTTGCAATGAATAATGAGGTGTTGTGCTGCAATACGATAATCGGTCGGTGTACGGCGGCTGTTATCCAAGTGTATTCTCCCTCTCCCCTATGCAATACTAATAATTGAACCACTATGAAACCAACGCGCTCTAAACAAACAGTCAACAATGGGATAATAGGCGATAGTTAATGGGTGTGCTATTGGTTCAAAAGAGAGATGTTTTCGTCTTACGTGTCGTAAAAACGGCATTGCCCTTCTTTGTAACGGAATTTTATCGGTGTACTTGTCATGGATAAAGCTGAATAAATGAGCGGTTGTGTAGCCAAAAGAAAGTTTGGATCCTTGCACTGTGGTGTAAGCAAGCTGAGGCCTATTGCATTCATTGACTCGGGGCATTGCATTATTGTCCATATAGAGGAGACCTACTGCAATACAATTGTTTACATTTACACATCATGGCTCCAAAGAAAGATACAACATCTGCATCATGGCCAACTACAATCATAACATCTTCGATAATGGTAAGCATATCTCAAACTCTCATATAAAATATCTTTTGCAATGTTTCACCCTATTATATGGTAGATGCTCATAAACGAGTCATTTATATTCATTTCTTTCTCTTGTACGATATCCATTGAAACGTCCACATATATTAGGGTCTACTATTCGGTATTGCATTCTATAAATCACATGTATATGAACCAAACATTATTCGTGGACAATTCCTCTTTCAAAGATTTGTAATGCTAAAAGTTTTCTTTGGTGCCATGGGTATTGGTGCTTTGATTTTTTCAATAATGAGTATGATGGGGATACAAAAGTTAAATAATGTTCGACAATTGTGGAAACCTACTTCTTTAACTCGAGGATGGTTAACTGGTCCAGGTCTTGGAGGTGTCTTGTTAGGTGTTGGTATGGCTTTGAGTGGAGCATGTCCTGGTATGGTTTGGGCGGCTTATGGTGCTAAAACAGAGTTATCATACTTGACTATTGTTGGAGGTGTTATTGGAGCATTTGTATATGCATCGTTTGCAGAGAAGATACAATTAAACATACTCAATCGACCACCCCTCGGACCTTGCTCACAAGTTTATGCAGATGAGGCCATGGGTCACAACTCTCCAGCGCTTTTGATGATGATATTGGGTATTGTATGTCTTGGTGGATGCGCAGTTTTAGAGAGTCTCGTGCCTTGGAAGTCAGAGTTACCTTCACGATTAGCAGAGGCTATGAATGCTCCTGCTTGTGATTTCGGTAGTTCAACATTTAGTTTCATTGAATGTCCAGCATGGCCACCGTCTATTGCTGGTATGCTGCTTGGTTCTTTACAGTTTCTTGGTGTTATGTTTATTGGCAATGTACTGGGGAGTGCCACATCATTTCAAATCATTTCTAGTTTATGCACACCATCCAAGTTATCGACTGGATACAGCAAAGTGTTTGCAACTCCAAACGTATTAAGCTGGTTCCAATTACCATATGTTGCTTTAGCTACACTGGCTGCATTTGTTTGTGCAAATGGTGCCAATGATGTCGGCAGATCAGAGGGAGTGAATAGTCCATTGTTGGCATTCATTGGTGGATTTATTCTAATCTTTGGTAGTCGATTGGGTGGCGGCTGTACATCAGGCCATGGCCTCTCTGGCTGTGCAATGTTAATGATACAAAGCTGGATCGCTGTGCCAGCAATGTTCATGGGAGGAATCATAACAGCAGTGGTATTGCAAACTACTGGTAATGGATCATTCTTCCGTATTGATTAGCTATCAAGTTAACATAAGCTTACTGTAACCGCATCAGCTCTAAGATATGTACATATCTAGGTATACTAACAATTACTTATTGGTTGTGCTACCACCAAACTCATACCCTCCCAGCATAAAACTCGGTTGTATCTTTGCAATGGGCTTCCTAATAGAATCAAACATCCCTTCATCCGATGAACAATGCTCATCTAAAAAATCATTCAACTTAACTATCATTTCCTTTTCTCGGGTGTGCATTTGCATATCTATTTCATGACCTCTGTCGTGTGTGTGTGTTATCATTTGAGACCGATTCCAATACTGTGATATCAGTTTACTATTAACCAAGTGTCTATCTTTCTTTCCAAATATATGAAATGATGGCAAATTAATTGGCTCATCATTCTTTGATATTGTTATATGATGAGGAGCGCCAGCACATGCCAAGATTGCAAATTTCCATGGACACTCCTTCATATTGAATATATCTTTCCGTATCTTTGGATGTGAAAAGTTTGTGACAATTGCTGCTCCTTGAGAGAAGCCATATACTCCATCAAAAGGTCCATTCTCCTTGCAATATTTTGCTATATACTCTAATGATTCTTGCCATTGATCTGATTGTGTTTCTAAACTTTTTGAGTTATCTGCCCAGTTATAAAAAGGTCCGTCACTGAAGACTTGCAATCCTGGATATACATTACTCTTACTACAAACATGTGGTGCATGGAGATATACACATTCCAATTTATTCAATTGCAAACCACTAATTTGATATGGTCTGTCAATTATCATAGATATGAATGAGATAGGTATGAAGTGTAACATACACATCATACGAACATATTCATACAAACACATTCGAGAACTTACGTTATATCATTATTGCTCCCTGCTCCATGTAAACAGAGAAGTCTGGGTTTCTTAGATGTCATGACAATATTGATACGCGGCAGCAGCAGGCTTTCTTCTCTGAATGGTTATGATGTTCAAAGAGTATGTTCAATCAATTCCCCTTAATCTAATTGTTACGCGTCACTGCAGGTTCTTCTATCCTAACCAAAGCAACATACATCATACAAACTGTAACAAGTAACAAGTAACAAGTAACATAGTAATGTATTCCCAGTTATTGAAGACTCCCAATTATGATGAAGAATTATGAGAATAAAGTCAAAAGTCATATGTACAGAATAATCATCTATTGCAACACTGTGTAATTATCTCCTCGCTTGCAGTATCACTCTTAAGTATAATGATAGTGTACCTTGATTAGTTTGGCGTTGCCGGTTGGCTTTTGTTGTTGCACAAGAAGAATAAGTGTTGTGGATATAAAATTATATCGGTAGTCGGTACCCATATCTTGGAATCTTCATTGGATATCTTAAATCAGTATTATCTACAACATTATTAATATGGATGAACCACCACAAGAAGGCTTAGATCCAAAATTGGCAGCACTGACTGATCTGGCAGCTGCAGGGGATGACAATATATTACCTCTAAATGATGATGATGACTATATTGCAGAAGAAAGCTCAAGGTGGTTACCTATTACTCATCATGGAGATAATCAACCACCACAAGTTGGACAGGATCCCAAGTTGATGGAGTGTGTTAATGTTGGCATTGATGTACCGACTGATCATACTACTGCTGCTGCTGTTTATCAAGAAATGGATAGTTTTATACCGCAACATATAACACAACATGCAGATACTGCACACGACTTTGTGCAACAATCCATTGAACCAAATTACAATACAACCAATTACTTGCCAGAAGAGTTTGTAACAACCCAAACATCAGTTAAAGAAGAACAAGAAGTCCATATCAACACGTCAACTGCCTCATTGGCAAGCAGTACGAAGACAACAGCTAAAATGAACATGAATATCAATCCTAAACTTACAAATGGGCCCGAATCACTTGCTGAATGGAATCGTATACATGATCCTACATTCGCCAAAGATACTAAAAGTCGACAGTATAACTTTTATGAGAAACAACAAGATAAGAAACTCTATACTCCGCCAGATACTGGTGATGATGATTTTCCCATTGATGAATTAATGAAATCATCTTGTAATGAAACAAATAGTGAATTAGCTAAGGCAATTGATAGTGTTGTATCAAATTCTACTCCAAAAACGAGATCAAACTTTTGGAAACGAGATGAGGAAGAACGATTCCTAAAAGGTTTAGTATTGTACGGCTGGGGTCAATGGAAACGCATACAATCGATTGTTGAGACTCGGACTAACAAACAGATAAAATCACATGCACAAAAACGCGCCAAGGTCAATCCAGGTCTCAAGTTAAAGTATAGTAAAGGCAGACCGCCGTCTACGAAGGGACGAATATCAAGTAAAGTATTGGCAGAAGATGTTCGGATTACAGCAGAAGCTGCTAGGATGTCTCCAATATTACCATCGACCACTGCTAATCAGTATTTGCAGTCAGATCTTACCATCCCTCCGCCAGACAACGACAATCCTCCTTACTCTTCCTCGGCAATCCCTCTTACTACTGAAAACACTCTACCAAGGAGAGTGTATGCTCGTTCAGCTTCTGACAATTCAGAAATGTGTACTTGGTCACTTGCAGGTATTTGTTCAAAAGAAGGCGATGTTGCTAATCCATCAGTTACTACAATTTGTGTCAAATATGACAATGGCTTCGAAGATAATGTTCCATTTGAATGCATTATGAATCAAGACTTTTATGAACAACTGATAGGGGAGTTGGAGAATGCATATGCCTTGCCACAATCTTCAACAACACCGCCTCTATTGGATGCTGGCACTCAAGTCTATTGTCAATGGATGGATCCACACGTGCCAAATATGCATGCGAGATGGTTTGGAGGTACTGCAATGAGTCGAGGGGAGACAACATATGAGATTCTACTTGACAATGGGCAAAAGCGTGAAGATGTACCACATCAGTATGTGCTTTCTCGTCCCGATTATGAAGAAAGGCTTAATCGCAAGCATGGTGAACCTCATCTTGGAAATAGCAGATCTACCGAGGAGATATACAATTATTTCAATGGCAGTGCAGTTCGAGCAAAATGTGGTCAGCTATCTGGAGAGAAGAGAGCCGCAGATGTAGACATTCATGACACAGAACCACAGAAAAGGCAAGCAACGGCGGCAATGTAAAGCTAAATATCTAGCTCTATTAGTACCAATCTAGCAGTATTAGCTCTAAGTATGTGATACCGTTCTTAAGCATGATACGGCATAGTTTCCACGTACTCTAATATCCCTTCTTCTGGTAAGATACACTTTCCTTCATAGTAGTCATTAGCATCAAACATATATCCATCGATACCTCCTAAAGCATACGGTATTTCACTTTCATCCATAAACTGTGTCAGCATCTCTCGTCTTCCTTCCTCATCATTTGGTATGATATGAATCTTTGCTCGAACATCCTCAGTAACGAAGGGCAATACCATCTTCATTAACATTTGTGTCATCCCCGATAAGTTGGCTGCTAGTAAAACACCTAACCTATCTGGGAAATGATCTTGTAAGACCCCGAAGAGTTTCTTTACATTGGCAATACTTGGTGAGTTCTTGCTACCCATGCCCGAGCAATCCATTATCACATTAAACCGTCCTATAGTACCCTTGTTTCTAGCCAGCGAATCCGAGACTGCCATTTCAAGTGTATTGACCATTGTTCGTCCATATAGCTCCGGGTCTTCACTTGGTGAGGCTAAACCAGGACGATACCACACCATTGAGTGTCCACCGTTGGCTAGTGTATTCACATCATTCGACATTTCGGCCTCTAATCGTTGTTTAGGACCGGGTTTCGAGTGTCCTCTTGTGTATACAAACCCAGCATTATTAAACTGTACTGCTTTGGGTGACATACACCATGGTTTATACTTCTCACGCCACTCTAAAGTATGAAGCAGTGATACTTCCGAGTCACAGCCGTCTTTACAAAGTTTGAAAGGATATTTGACTTTCAAATCAGCTGGCCATTTCATAATCTTTAGATAGGATGCCAATACTCTTCCTCCTTCACTTTGGGATGATATCTTATCCTTGTCATTATCCTTCCTTGGCCACCAACGGTTGGCATCTGTCTCTACACCACCCCATGGCACACTATCTAAACGCTCTTGGAAGGATTTGTGTGGTAAATTTCTACCCCCACTAAGACTAGCTACCTCCTTCTCACTATCACTACAGTTAGTAATAGTTGTATCTTTACAAACCGTGTTCTTCCTTGCTCTGTTAATGACACGAACTGCCAACTCCTTGACGAGGCTAACTTCACTCGTCTTTAATTCATAATCGTCAGACATGGCATATTTCCACTTTTTCCAATCTATTTCAACGACCTCTTTATCAGTCGAGGCTTGCTTTCCCTTCATCTTCTTTAGCTCCTTCTTCTCTCTCTTCTTCTCCTTTCGTTCTAGCTTCTTTTGTTTTCTATGTTGAGAGAAGATTGATGCCCCCTCGAGGATATGACGAATTGGATGCTTTCTATCAATTTCCTCAGATGCAGCCGATTCTTGATGATGATGCTGCTCTTCACTTTCGATATGCCTCTTTCTATGCCTTGAAACTATACGCTTGAATATACCTTTCTTTCCTTCTTGTTTCTCTTCCTGCGTGGTTGCTATCTCTACTAAATCAACTCTTGCTTTGAATGGGTTGGAGTATGCTAAAAATTGAGCATACGGAAGATAGTGGATGAAGTTACCAATTGCAATAAAGGATACATGGCACATGCTCTCATGGATATCAATTGTTGCTGGTTCAACTTCTTCTTGTTCATTTCCCTTTTGTTGAACTTTATCACCGACAGTTTTGCTCTTCAAAATTTTCATCATATCCACAATTGAATCATCTCCTTCCCTAGCTTTCTCTATGAGTACTAAATCTACCATATTGTCAACTCCACTTCTACCACCACAACTAATATATGAAAATGTAGTAAATAATAAAGGTAATGTAACACACATACCGAGTGCAAAAAAGATTATGTATAGTATTTCATGTGCCCATGATCTTTTATATGTGTATTGTGTATCTGATGATTTACGACGCTGTTTCTTATGTGGTGATACATCATTATCTTCATCGTTGTCATGTATACGTTTATGACCATTGATACTATTCGAGCGTGGTCTGTTGTTATCATCTAGCTGATTGTCTGAAGACTTACTACCACCATTCTTTTTGCCTTTGTTTCGTCTTCGATTCTTATTCTTCTTAGCCCACTTTCCTGGAGCACCATTATTGCTCGTACCATTTCCATTATTTGATGTTGTTAACATACTATCAGTACTGTCTCTATCGGTTTGTCTTGTAGATTAGGAGACAAGGTCATTGGTATGTAATTTGAGTGAAATTATTGAAGTATATCTTTGCTCGATTTGACAATATTAAAGACCGTCCCGTTATCCGCCGTAACAGAAAATGAATGAGCACTAAAAACTGAGTCTACTGACTATATTAATTGTTTATACGACGCTTTTAATACAACCAATCGCCAACAACAACTAAACAACGGCGACTTGACATGAAAATGAAGATTCCACGTAGTTCAATCTAAAGAAGAATATTAACTAAACCCTAAACCTAGCTAATCTTGCGGTATACCCAAAGTGTCAGATTCTAAACCTCCAACGTCTACATACCATACCATATATCCCAACGAACATCACTCTTCATAAGAGGGGAACGGTATACCAATAAGTCTCGTTTGGAGATTATCTACATTACATATAATGATGTTGTCTATCGTTTCCACCTACATGATTATTGCAATGATGATGATGATGATGATACATCAAGTAACATGTTCAGCTACTACAGTTGCAATAGCAATGTTGAGTGGTAGCTGGGGATTGGAATCAGCACAATCCTTCCAACTCATCAAACAAACAGTAAAACCCTCATCTTCATCTCGCATTAGCAGCAGTACATTGTTTATGGGTATTTCTCACGATTATACGAGGGATACATCATCTGATACTTCCCATGTCGACATCAATGCTGTTAATGATTTGTTAGGAGAGCGATTGCATGCACGAAAAACGGGCGATTATGATTTGGCAGATAATATTCGAGATAGGTTGAGTTTAGAGCATCAAGTTACTGTATTTGATCAAGATAAATTGTGGATGACTGGAATTAATCCTAGACCGAATAGAGGAGGAAGAGTTGATAATAGAGGCGGGCGTGGGGGTAGAGGTATGGTAATATTGATTGATGTGCCCTGGCATGTTGTGTATCAAATTATGTGTACGTGTACATCATTTTTCACTAACTCCTTTTTATTCAATAACACACAAATAAAGGAAGAGGACGAGGAAGGGGCAGAGGAGGCGGAAGGGGAAGAGGAAGAGGACAACGTGATTTCTCTTCTTCCTTTGGCCCTAATGGTCATGACTACAATCCCTTCGGTGGGCCAAACACCTCACGCATGACAGAAGCCGCAATTCATCGTATGATATCACAACGTCTCATGGCAAAAATGAATCGTGACTTTGAGGTTGCTGATAGAGTACAAACGGAACTGGCGGAGGAGGGATCTTTGTTAATGACAGGACAAAGGAGTGGAGGGTGATGGGGTGCGATTTATAGATCCTAGTGAAGGCCGAAGGAAACCTAGCGATAGAAATCGTCCGTATGTGAAATCATACTACTCCCAATCATTATCAGACGGCGCAAAGTTTTCGTTGGAGAGAATTAATGATCTTGTGGCAGAGAGAACAGAGTGCAAAGTGACCAAAAACTTTAACAAGGCAGATTCAATTCGGGATGAACTTGAACAATCATGCAATGTAATCATCGATGACGTAAGTAGGGTGCTTCCTTTGCTGTTTTTTTTTTCATGTTTATCATGATGTGCAAGACCTTACACTCATTGCTCCAATAGAGGATCCGAGAGTGGTCAATAGGAGGATCATTTGGGAAAGATGCTGATATCAAACGACAGCATAACGAAGCGATTTTATCGAGGACATATGCCAAGTCATCGTCATCTCTTCCGTTACCAGATGGTGTTACTCAGAATGATATACAGGCATTTCAATCGGCATTATCTCAACAATGTCATTATTGGAATAGTCAACATTGCTTGGTGATGTTAGTGAAGTATTGGATTAAAAGTTTAAAAGTTTGATTCAACTTTTGTCAGTCAATTTTGTTAGTGGATTTTGGATTAAAGTTTGATCCAACTTTTGTCAGTCAATTTTGTTAGTGGATTTTGGATTAAAAATTTAATCCAAAATCTACTAAGAGTTTTGTTAGCATATTGTGGAATCAACAAATCGAGCAAGATGGCAGGAAGAGGCAATGGTAAATCGACGAGAGATTTTCGACGTAAAGTAAATGATAATAATGGTAGGAGTCATAGATTGAACGAAAGACATAAGTGTCACTGTAATAGTCGGCGATACCGAAGAGGAGAACGTCGGCGTCGTCGTGAAGAGAATAAGAAATACATTCCTCCTGTCCAAAAGGGAGGCTTGCAACGCAAAAGTGAATACAAAGCTGCTAGAGAGAGGAGAAGAACAAAGGATAAGAAGAAAGAGAATAAATCGAACTATCCCTACTCTATCAATCGCGGGTCGTCATCGTCAACATCATCATCTCGAACTGTTTCCAATAATGTTGCACCTGCATCTTCATCAGTCGAGTCTACTTCATCAGTCGAGTCTTCTTCATCAGTCGAGTCTTCTGTATCAGTCGAGTCTTCTATTGTTGAGACGACTCAGGTCGAGGCAACTCAGGAAGTTACTGCTGTTGATACGACTTCTCTCGTTGTTGAGGTAGATGGAGATGCCTTTCTCATTAATACTTTGAAAGCTGAAGTCGAGAGTTCCTTCGGGGTGGAGAAGGAGCGACGTCAGAAACAGCTTGATGAATTGATTGCTCAGATTCATGAACAGAAAGAACTTCAGCAGAAGAAGGCGGTAATATTGCAATGGGTATCTCAGTCGGGGTTGGATGTAATTGATGTGGATAACCGTGGGTCTTGTCTCTTCTTAGCGGTAGCTCCATACATACATGGTTTGACGACGACGATGAGGATATTGTGACTGCTGATATTGATGAGATAGTGGAGGAGAAAGAATCAAAAGTAGTAGAGTTACCACTGACAATGTCGAGAGATGATTTAATGTCACTGACTATTCCAATGTTAAAAGACAAGCTTCGGGAGGCAGGAAAGCCTGTTAGCGGTAACAAGCCGGACCTTGTTGATAGATTACTTAGCACATAATATATAGCTTAGTACTTTCTACTTCCATCACCTACATAAAGTTAGTCACCCTCAAAAGTGGGGTTCTCTACCTAAACTTTTGCAAAAGGATACCCCTAAGATGTTGGATCTAAAGACTCTAGAGATAATAAGTCAAGAGCTGTTGCAATAGGCCTAGTAGTTGGAATAGTATACATAGTCAATAGATGACATATATATTGTGAGGATCTGGAGAAGAAGTATCGGCCATAGTCAGCAAAGAATCTAATCAGTAGTAAAATTAAGTATAACACCGACACAAAAAACAACAGTGTAAATTTACCACCAAGAAGGAAGAAGGAAGTACTCTTACATATTATCACCATGAACCAGCCTCGGTATAGTGATCACAATCCTAGTAATAGTAGTAACAGCGGCTCTCGTAGACGAGGTGTTTCTCATAGTACGGGGCGATCTAACTATGGCGCTGGTGGTAGTAGTAGAAGATCTAATAATAGAGGGAGCAACGGCAACAACAAACAAGGAAATGCAATTGGTAACTGGATAAAGAATAGAAGACAACGGCGTCAACAACAGAATAACCAACAATCCTCAGCTGTCGGTACTGAAGCAAATGCAATACAAAACATGAAAGATAATGCAAAGTTCTTTTCATATCCACCAGAAGGGTTTATAACACCAATAGAACATTCATTACTTTATGCCATGATTAATTATCCCGATCACTATCCCGAAGCAGTAGTTAAGAAAGAGATTGATGAGGAAGAGTTTGATGTCTATTTGTATGTTAATGATACAAAGAGAAAAGGAACTAGTAGTAACAATACTAGTGAAGTTGGCGAAGAAGGCGAACAACAATCATCATCAAATAAGGCAGAAGGACGTGTATCATATGCTCAATTAAGTGCAATTCTTTCATTATCTTCGGAAAAGAATCCATCTAGAGCTGATCCCAATCAAAATAGTAATGCGTCAGATACTAGAGGAAACTCTGAGAGTTACAACAGTAGAACTGCCAACATTTCAACCTCTACAAGTAGTAGTGTTGATTCATCAAAATTATCAATAGGGCAGTTATTGTGTCGAAAGTTACTCAAAGTCATAACAAGGTATTGTGATGCAAACAACTTAGATAGAGAAGCAGAAGTTGCAGAGTTTTTAAACCCAATCGAAAAACGATGTAGAATGCGTAATGAGAAAGCGGCACTGCAACAACTACTCCCAGCGTATGCAGGATATGCGCTAAGTCTCGCGACGGGAAATCCTTTACCACTTTTAATTGGAGCGGCTGCTCTTACTGGACCTGATAAAATGCATGAAGAGAATAGCAATGTTGTTGAATTTCGATCAAATGCTGGTCGAGTTGGCAATTTGGAAACAGCTGGCTTATTAGATGAGTGTGATTCGGATTAGTAATTAGATTTGCAATACAGATGGTATCCTTGTACAAAGTGTGTAATACAGAGCTCAGATAGCACCCATATAACGCTCCTTATACTCTCGTGTATACCCTGTTTCGCCCAACTCATCAATTGCGTATTTCAGATTTGAGACTGTCACCTTACCAGTAAACGAGATCATAGGGGCAACACATAATGACGTCACATCGTCTCTTGAACTAGTATCTTCCTCGATTGTAGCTGTTGCAGCGCCGTCATTAGTAGGACTGGCATTGACCAGCTCGACTGAATACTCTTTCTGTCCCCTACGCCTGCAGATTATTGTTGTTGCAGATACATTCTCTTGTAGAATATCATCAGGACCATATAATTTCCTTTCTGCAAGATTATAGAAGATACTATTCGGTACAGCTTCATTCAACGGGTGTGAATGTGCACTATCTTCTGTATGGATCCAACCCACAGCACCCTGAATTGTCCCTGTTTCAAACTCTACTGTGAATTCTGATATACCCTCACTAGAAAACTGACCAAAGTCATAAAGAACAGATGCATTAGTATCTGTTGAGAGTTCATAAGTACCATACTTCACTTCTTCACAGCTAAAATCATTATCGTTGTTACCAATCCATTTTTGTGGGTATAATGCAGGCATAAGACCATAATAATCAAGCATAGAACAAAAGGAGTAAGAGACTTTAGGAACATGTTGAGCTGGAACATTCTTGGTTTGAGAGTTCATCCTCATCCGAAGGTAGTTGATAAGTATACTAAAGTTGTCGGGATTCTGATCAATAAATATATTTCCGTCTTTACTTTTTTCCATTGTGTCATCCCATCTACCACTAAACTTTGCAGCAAGCATTGAATCTGGAAACTGAGTAAGAGTTCGGCGTAGTATACTGAAATATTGATACGTCCACCCACATTTAGCTGAATAACATCACTATCATTTCCAGTACACAACCGTGAGTTTTCCCCTCAGTTTTGAGATGTGACACACCAAACTCACGGAAAACTCACGGTTATGTACTCATAACCTAATAAATCAACTAAATCAATGCGGTATCCATCAAAACTGGGTGATAAAC
>Ga0214478_100065_pt1 | contig 48605 bp, 38 predicted proteins | sample M1_20Mar14CPVII9_2_FD_178001 | JGI IMG/M metagenome (GOLD analysis project Ga0214478, IMG submission 178001) | Marine eukaryotic communities from Monterey Bay, California, United States - M1_20Mar14CPVII9sort6BwellD7 | ecosystem: Environmental > Aquatic > Marine > Unclassified | place: USA... | reverse complement strand
AGCCGAAGCAACACTAAATGAATTACAAGCTGATTTGAATAATGATGCAAATAACTACATGCGTTCCAAAGTTGAAATTAAACAATTGGCTAATCAAGTTAAGAAAATGAAACAAAAAGTTAATGGTTTAAAGAAGAAGGTTGAGCGGAGTAAAGCTTTGCAACGTCAGCTTGTTGAAGAGAAGGTAGATGACGAGAAGAATGGAAATAGTGAAGCCTTAATGGGCACGGCAGCCGTTGATGAAGAGGAGGAAGAAGGGTCGCCTCTATTTGATATGTTCGCAAAAGCGGATGATGAAGAGGATGTAGCTGAAAAAGATGAAACAACAAAAGAGGACAAACAACCTCTTGAACCAACTAAAACATTAGATTTTACAATACCAAAAACATGGACGGGAGCAATACCGACAAAGAAGTTAGATGAGGTATTAAAGAAACAAAAGCTTCCCCGAGCAAAGTATACGAAACTTCCAATGAATAGTGGATACACCTTATCAGTTACACTTGACAAGTCGAAAAAATCACCAACAGTACAATCATGGGAAGGAAAGAATATAGATTTTATCAAGGGTAGTAGTATCAAAGATTATTTGGCATTGCATGCTTTGTATAAACTTGATTCAAGTATACCACTATATCAGATGTTTCCACCGGTATTTCGTAACTTGTGGTTATCATGGGTAAATGAAGAGAAGGCCGAGAAGGATGATGCACAAAGGGCTGTAGATGTTGCACAAAAAGAAAGGATTGATGGATTATTATCATTAATTGCTGATATGCATGTGTCTGATAGTAAGAAATCAAGCGAAGGTACTGTTCCTAAGGCATCTGTGCAGGATGACGCCGGGGAAGATAGAAAAGACAATCACGATGAGATACTACTTGACAACTGGGATGACGACGGCGAAGATATTACGACCGATGATCTACCCACACCAATACCTAAACAACGTTCATCCAAAGGAAAGAAGATGCAGGCTGATTTCATCAAGCGGCAATCTACCTCATCATACCAAAAGATGAAGGCCATTCGGGACAGTCTACCAATGTCATCCTATAGGAGTAGCATCCTTGACACGATGGCGAACAACCCCGTTACAATCCTATGTGCCGAAACGGGTGCGGGAAAGAGTACGCAAGCTGCACAATACATCGTTGAACAAGCGATATTAGATGGTCAAGGTGATAATGTTAACATTATATGCACACAACCACGACGAGTGGCAGCAACATCATTAGCAGAGAGGGTTGCCGACGAAATGTGTGACCAATTGGGCAAGTTGGTTGGTTATCAGATACGTATGGAATCAAAGCGAAGTGCCCAGACTCGGTTGATGTTTTGCACGACGGGTGTTATACTTCGGAGACTACAAGATGATCAAAACTTAACGGGCATAACACATGTTATTGTTGATGAAGTCCATGAACGCCAGCAACAAATCGACGTTTTATTGATCATCTTACGTCAGCTACTTCAAACTACCCGACCTGACCTTAAAGTGATACTAATGTCTGCAACAATGGAAACCGAGCTCTTTACAAACTTCTTCAATGGTGCTCCACTTATTAGTGTTCCTGGTAGAACGTTTCCCGTTTCTAATTATTACTTGGAAGATCTATTAGATGCAACAGATCATGTAATAGAAGAAGGCTCTCGTTATGCAATTAGGGAGAATCATTATAGTGAAACGGCATCACTCATGATTAGTACCCGCGGCGGTGAAAAGAGAAAGGAAAAGGTCGACCTCACCAGTCAAGTTGAAGCAATTGGAGTGTCGGATGCATACGCAGGCTATAAGATGACCACTCGAAGGTCAATGGAGAGGGTGAATGAAGAGATTATCAACTATGACCTAGTTGAAGATTTACTTAAACTTGTCACCAGCAAAGAAGCAGGATTGAATGATACCTTGATAGCCCCTGATGGTGCCGACATGTCAAGTGGAAGTATCTTAATCTTTCTTCCGGGCATCGGGGAGATTCGTGCATTAATTGAACGGTTAGAAGGGAGTAGATTATCCAGAGATCGTCAAAAGTTCGATCTCATACCCTTGCATTCCACATTATCCTCAAAAGATCAACGTCGAGCATTCCTCCCATCAAAGCCTGGGTGTAGGAAGATTATATGTGCAACAAACATTGCGGAAACATCCGTTACTATTCCAGATGTTGTCTGTGTACTCGATACCGGACGTGTGAGAGAAGTTAGAAGAAACCAGAGGACTTCATCGTCTATGCTAGTGACTGATTGGGTGCCTCGTTCAAGTAGTAAGCAACGGCAAGGCAGAGCAGGAAGAGTTCAAAGTGGAATATGTAAGTGAAAAACTTGTACTTGATGCCGTGTGCCATTTGTTAGTTTATACAGATATCTCAAATTTGCTTTCTACTTCTCTTCTTGCATGCCAGGCTTGAAGCTATACTCGTCATACACCGCTGAGATTATCATGAAGGCATCAAGCGAACCTGAGATTCGGAGGGTCCCTTTGGAGGAGGTTTGTATGCAAATACTAGCCAGTGGATTTGCAAGAAGTTGTGCAGATTTTCTATCCCAAGCCCCACAGCCGCCTTCCGATGACTCTATAAAGGCCGCCATAACTGTGTTGAAAGATGTGGGTGCCATTGAAAGTGACGATACAACTAAGTCAGAACGGCTTACACCCCTCGGTCGACATCTAGCCAAACTGTAAGTCATGTATGTGCATTTGATATATATTCAATAATCACTTCTCATTCACATGTATCTCTCAATCACTTCATCTACATGCAGCCCTGTTGATGTAAAGCTTGGGAAGATGTTGATATACGGTGCTCTTTTGAATTGTATTGACCCAATTGTTACAATTGCGGCTTGTCTATCCTCAAAGTCACCATTTGCTGCCTTTGCAAATGACGCCGCCGTAGCTAAAGCAAAACAAAAGGTCTTTACAGATCCCGATTCAGACTTCATGACATATTGTAATGTCTGGGATGTATACAGTAAAGCAGACGAGGTATCAACAAGTGAAGCAAGGCGATTCTGTAATGATAACTACCTAAGCTTTGTCGCCCTACGAGAGATTAGTGAAGCTAGGCGTCAGTTTATAGAACTGTTGATTGGTATTGGATTCTTACATGGAAATGGACTAAGGCGATTAGATTTCAATCAACTGAAGAAATGCAAGCACAATCGTAACGCCAAGAAAGTTGACGTGATAAATGCCGTTCTATGCGCTGGACTTTATCCAAATATTGCTCATTTAGAACAATTTCCTTCACTGAACTTTAGCATATATCATGGAAAGGAACAAATATACTTTCACCGCAACTCAACAAATGTCTCGAAGAAGCGTTTCACAAGCTCAGAGAATTGGCTAGTCTTTTTTGAGAAGTTTGGTACGGCAACTCGAACATCTATATCTACCACAGCGTTTGTACATCCCATAGCTTTGATTCTATTTGGTGGTTCAGTAGTTGTAAAGCATACAGAACGAACAGTTACTATTGATGAGTGGATGAATATCACAATGGCAGCTCAGACTGGTTGCATCTTAAGAGAGTTACGAAAGAAGATGAATCTTTTACTCCAAGGAATGATTGAGGGTAGTGCCGCGAACGACTCGGCCTTGATTGATGGTATTGTCAATCTTCTTGCATAAAAGGATAGGTGTGTAATTTTCGTAGTCACAAAGCTCTGCCTCTCTAAGTTATAAAGATAGGACTTTATATGAATTAAATATTCTTATGTTTCTGGGCGTTCAAGTGTCCAATCTGGACAAAAGCTGTCCTTGTTCCAATTGGTGGTACTTTCATGTTTGTTGTCCTCATCATCTTTGCTACATTGTCCAGTATTAGTGCCGATACAAAACTTATGAGATATCTTCTGCTCCTTACCTCGTGCTAGGTATAACTTACTATCGATGATTGTTTCCTCTTCTTCAAAGCATACAACGTTTTCTATACAGTTCTTGTCGAGGAGTGATTTCCATTGTGCTTTCTCACCGCCAAAGTATACCGATCCATCCTTGAGCGAATTCATTGCTGTACTTGTAAGTATAGCTCCAGGCTTTGATTTGTTGATCAAGTCTATGTTGTCCGTCTTGCACAACGAAGATCCGTGCAGGAAATCACATTGCTTGCCATATGACTTGACGGTCTTACAACTATCACCGATCGACCTTGTTAATCGTTTACCAAAATAACTCCGTAGGGCATAAAAGCTAGCCAATTGATAAGGTCGATCAAACTTGTCAAAGCTTACAACTTCCACATTTGGTGCCGCCGCAAGAAATAGAGAAGTTGAGTGTCCGGACCCATAGCCAGTCTCACAGACTCGAAAGGGCTCTAACTTTCCATTAGAGTCTTTCTTTCCTGCTCTTGATGCAATTTCACTCTGCAAAAGATAAGAAAGCAATATTGTTTGTCTTCTGTACAGAAATATACCACCTGATATGTCCGAACCTGGATACATTGATGTTATATTGTCAATGAGTTCCCAAGAATCTTGTAAAGCCTTTTCATCAATATAGGAAGAAAGAGTCGAATTGCATGTTGGTGGCATAATGTTGTTATTCGTGCTCACTTCATACTTTGGAGTGTTGAACTTGGAAACATGATAGCCTGGAAGTTTCAAAGCGCTGAACTTTCTTATTCTCCAATCATAGTTTAGAGCTGGCATGGGTAGTCGACTCTTTATGGTTTCCGTACTGTAGCCGACATAAAAGCCTGGAGACATGTCCTTTCGTTCTTCAATACATGGGCAAAATTGGATTGGAATCTTAGCGTCTTTACAACTGCGGTTAGCTGGAATCTTCTCTTGGAAGAGATTATATGACCATGGGGGAATTCCTGCATCAATTAAGTGTGACTTCTCAACAGAAGGAGACATTAGATATCGAATCGAATTGTACAAGTCAAAACCAGTTACTAAGCGATTCTGGTTCAATGCCAATGATGAAAATGATATGCTTTGATGGGAAGAGGGTGCTATGATTGCCTGTGTTGAAAGTAAGATGACAAGTCAGATTGGTATAAGAAACATGCTTGGTATTTAATGCAACTCAAAGTACAGCAACTTACTGTCCATGGATGCATATGCTCAACTTGTGTGCTATAGTCGATTGGAATAGGTCCACCTAAAGAAAAATGACAAAAGATTAGACTCTTGAACAAGCAACTACCGGTCTAGTGTTATATGATATCTCTCACCTTGCAAGCCATGATCAGACCGAAGTATTATGTAAGTATCTCTAGAGTCATTCTTCCTCGTCATGATATTGGTAAGGAATTTATAAACTACTGCATCATAACTCTCAGCAGACAACGGTAAGTGTGCAGGATCTAGTGAATAACTAAATAAGTGTTTGTGCAACATAAGATGATAAGTAATGAGACATATACAAGACGACAGAGATAAATAAGGCACAAAAGCACAATGACTCACTCGTGCGCTGCAAGAGCATTTAGGAAAGCAAACTTGGGCTGATTATCATAAGCATCCCAAATTTGACTTATGAATTCTAATCCAATCTCGCCTCTTGACTTGCCATCAAAACAACTGTCTCGTACCGCTTCATTATCATATTCCACAGAGTATGTCTTAATTTGTGTGTCAGTAATGCCCTTGTTGACTATCCACCTTTTTGCTAGTTGACAATATAGTTCAGAGAGTGTCATATCAACCCCATCCAATGAGAATGCAGACTGTCCCTGAACTACATATGGTGATTCTTTAAAGAGGAGAGAAGTGTTTGTTAGAGTGTTTGTTAAACTGCTTTGAAATGAAATGAAGTCATACAACTCTATATGACTCTTACCTTGATAGCAAAACTCTTCTCCAAAGAACGTGGCATATCCAAGATTTTTTGCCACATCAAAGATCCAGTGGTCATGAAACACGCCTGTTTCGTTATCGACACCGAGTGAATTAGTTCCAGTGGAAGGACAGTGCGTGTGTGGACCATCTGTATAGTGATGAAGTTGCTCCTCTTTGTCATCATACTGAAGACATCCCGAGAGTGCAGCTAATTGATTGACGATGGAGCTTTGACCGACTACTGATGATTGGTTGAACACTCCTGCACACCAGCCAGTCGGACATGAAGGTGTATCTTGGTCTGATACGATCTTGTGCTGTTGTAGTAGTGACCAAGTCTTCGGGAAGTGTCTTTCTGAAAACGACAGGGAGACGCTATCAATCTCCAAGAAGATTATATTCGGTTGAGTATCGAAGGAAGCATTAATCTCATCTTTACTGATGTGTGTTTGCTGAGATAATCGCTTCTTTGTCTTCTCTGCAGCTGCTAAGCTCGCGGTGACAACTTGTTCATTTCTCTTCACATGTATATCCAACTCTAATGATTGGTCTGCATCATGCTCATATCCACATGAACGCAAGGAATACTGCTCCGTATTGTAGTCTATACCTTTCTTAAAGTCATTTCTTGATATGTTGGAGCAATCAAACCAGTCTCGAATATTGGTTGCACAGAGGCAAGGAGTATCATTATGGACAAGATCACTATTCATATCATGATTCTTTCTTATTGGACATTTCTCAGGCCAATGAGGTCTATTCTTTTGAGGCATATCAGAGAAGAATGAGAATAGACTTGGTGGATCTCGCATAAACTCACATTGTCCTTGTGCATGACTATCTCTTGCACTATCATCTACCAAGGGACAAAAGCTGGATGGAATTGCACGAGTTGTAGAACATTTATTTCTCTCTTCAGGAAGTGGCGTTATTAGTGACACTCCGAGCTCATTGCCCGACTCGGCTACTACTTCAGGATTACCCTCTAATAATATGTCAACCAGTGTTGCATGTATATCAAACGCTGTAGTAAACTTCTGCTGGTTCTGATGTAATTGATTCTTCTTAAATGTTGGTAGCCTCATATATAATAGTGGTTGAGCTCGTTCAGTTTCACCAGATCTAGAAGCAAAAAAAGGGCCGTAGTGCAACCCGTGATCACTCATAAACACTATCATTGTATTATTCATTGGAATATCTTGAAGAAAGTTGACGAGAAGATTGTCCAGGTAACTGATGAGTGTGAGTGTATCTTCATGCGAGTCTATAAAGCTGATGAATGCTGCCCAAGGCAAAGACTTGGTATGATTTGTTGGTTTGTTATTTCCACGGTCATATGTATTTATGAATTGTCGTGTGTAGTCAATAAGATGTTCGGCAGCTAGCTTGCTCCCGAGACAATTCGGCCTATCATATGATTGACAAAACATCTCATGCAGTTGTTGCCCATGATGAGTTTGAGGAGAGATACTCTGTACCATGTTACTATTGCTGATGCATCCATCCTCAACTTTCATTGTTACATACCCTGCATCATTTAATCGATCCCATAACCATCTCCTCTTGGCGTTACTACTTGATGTTTTGATACCTTGTCGACCATCATCTAGAGGCATTCCTGAATAAAGAGCAGCCTGATTGGGTCCTGAGTTATTTCCGACAGCTACAAACTTAGGAAAATGTTGATATCCCAACAGTTCTAATAATGCCCAGGTGTTTGGTAAAGAACGTCTCAGTTGTTGTTTTGATAAAGGATCAATCATAACAAGAAGTAAATTCGGACGATCTGATTGTTGCTTGCTTTGAGTGATTGGTTTGTTTGTGGTAGGGATGACTCTTGTGGTGCAGTGAACTCGTGGTCTAATTGCCATCTTATAGAGCTTGACACACACAGCCTCCGCATTATTAGGTTCTTTATCCCCTAACCAAAGTTCAATGTCAGAATTGTTTGCAACTTTATTTGTAAGCCATTTCCCTTCAATGTCAATCATGATACCGCTGAAAGTTGTTAGGAGGACAGTATATCAATAAGAAGTTAGAGATAAACCCAACATCAAAGAAAGAGATAAACAGGAAAGCAAAAGACTGACTCATACCACTTACTGTTTCTTTTCCAATTGTGTCCGCTCTAGGTTGACTCTTCTATCACGCACACGCTCTACAAATTGAGGCTGTGTACCACCAATACGAAGTTGTGAAATGTCCGTTTTAACAAACTGTACATCTATTTCTTTGTGTCTTTCAGGACATGTAACAAAGATTGTGTCGTTCAGCGCTCTTGCATTCAACTTTGGATCACAACGTTTCTTTCTTATACCAGTGTTTGCATCTTTACATTCTTTATGATTGCTAACATCAGTATATGATGATCGTGATGGGATGGCTAAATCTAATCCTTGTGTAGCAAAGAGTAGAGAATAAAACTCTACCTCTATCAATTGCGCTGTATCATTATTATTATTATTATTCGACTGAACTTTTAGATGTTGTTGTCGTATATGATTCACCTCCTTTTGTAACACCTGTGTTACTCGAGTGTACAAGAATCTATGTAATGCTTTAACCGATTGGAATAGTGCATTTGGTCCATACTTATAAACTTCTTTAGTAGTAGCATCATTTGATATTGGGTCAAAGTAGTGTGAGCTCGATAGTAGTTGAAGTTTGTAATTGGAATCAAGTAGTGTTGACGCAGCAGTAAGACCAACTATCTCGACTGTTTTATCAACAATATAATCCATATCATATTCATATATATGTCCAAATGATAATGGTATAGACGCCTTGGCATGTATTGGAAAGACAATGTAGGTAACAGTTGTTTGTCGTAGCCATGAAGTTGCAAGTGACGATGATAATATATCATCAATTGATAATGGAGATTGGTTTTGTATTGTTGAGTCTATATTCTGTATTGTAAAGTATGCAAGTAATACCCAACCGCCAACAGTTGTAGAGTTATGCCATGTCGAAGAAGGAAGTAAATGAGTTGCATGTCCTTGCTCTATTGCAACTTTTGCAGGATAGTATAGTTGCGCTGCTTCATCAACATCTATTGGTTTATTATTCTCTGTAACACGCGCCGCATCAAAATTGGGTGATACAATAATCACATTAGACTGAGCAATCTTTCTTGATAAGATTCTGTGTGATAGTTCTTTAACAACTCTTCCATTGTGTAAATGCTGTTCATCAACTGGGGTAAAAAATGGCGAGGTTGAGTATACAGAATCCGATGGAGAAGATTCAGAACCATCTCTTACTTTAGGTATTCTTTCGGCATTTGAGCTCGTAGCATTGCTCGAATCAATCTCTATGTACTCTCTTCGAAGAGTATTTGTGTTCTGCTTCGGCAGCTGCCGTGGTATATTATCACCTTCACTTTTATTAATATACAGAAATGAACTATCGGTACGATATCCAGTATGTATTATGGCATATGATATCAATGATATTGTGGCAATGATTGCAAAACAAAGAAACTGTCTTTCAAGTGTAAAATGTTGTGATGGCCGGCTTCTTCTTGTGGTACCGCCTGATTTTGTCTGACGGCTCATATTATAATATTTTCACCATCCAATTACTAATGATAACAAATTGGATATGGGCATAATATGTCCGTCAAGCGCCGCGCCCACCTTTGATATTGAAAATAACACTCTTTTTGTCAATATATAAGGATACCGATTCCAAAAAGATACCGGCTTTATGTAAGTGTGTTTTGTATGGTGTACCTAGTGCGTGTCGTGTGTTAGGGTGTGTTGCATTGAAACAAAGGAAGTATCATTTGCTGCAACATCTTAACATTATCAGCTTACATCTATCCACAGGCCAACTAATCTCCGCATCACCATGAATATTTTTATGAAAAAATGAAACCCATTGGATAACCTAATTTAATCACCCTCTTCAACTTCCATTAATCAAGGAAATCTAGGTTCATTCATTGACATGAATTAGACTCACCAAAAGAGCCTTTCCAACCACCCCCATTTATCCAACATAAATATCATCTCACATCCCTCCCACCCCATTTAATCCAGACGTCAGTATTACCAACACCCCTTATTAATAATTATAACGATCACCGGCATACTTGTCATCATTGTAGCCTCCGTTACGACTTCCACCTCGATCGTTGTAACTCCCACCTCGGTCGTTGTTGTAACCTCCCCTGTTGTTATTATAGGAGCCTCCTCCTCCGCCCCGATTACCACCTCTTCGATTATTACCACCGAACGATTTAAAGGCATCCTCTCCTTCCTCATCATAATCGTTATACCCACCACCACGTGATGATCCCCTATTATTATTATACCCATTATCATATCCATTATTATACCCACCACCCTCTCGCTCCCGATTCTTTTGCTCAAGTCGACGACGGCGTTCAGATGGCCTTTCAAACTTTCTCTGTGACCCTCCGTCACCATTTGATGAAGATCCACCACCCTTACCTCCCCAGGCTGCTGATGCCCCTGCATCTGGTGCATCACTAGGACCTTCCTTACTACTACTTGGAGGAGGAGGATCCTTCAAGTTTGCCTCGTGGAATCCTTTAATGAGCTCGTTAAGTTCATTACGCTTCTTCTCGGCATCAACTCGATAATCTTCCTCGGGTAGTTCCATCTCGTTTGCCTCGCGTAGTTTCTCTTCAACTCCGGTTAGTTCCTTTCGTAAGGCTTCAACTTGTTTGTCTTGATCGGCTGTAGTAATGTGTATAGTTTTGTGTGTAGTGTGTAGAAGTAAGTAAAGAATGAGATTTGTGTTCTACCGTATAAATGTTTTGCATGGATGGTATACAAAACAACTTACCAGTAAGCCTTGCAACACTAGCCTTACGCTCCACACGTTTGTCTACCTCAGAGGCATCAACACCCTTGGCGGCAAGAACTGATGTTTTGGAGAGAGTTATTAGGATACATTAGCATGAGATATGTACAAAAAAATGTGCACAAGATATGCACAAAACATAAATAACTCAAACACCTTATATATCCTCACCTTGCTCACGTGGCTTGGCAGCACCAAAAATGCTACTACCTCCACCTCCACCAGCAGATGCATCTTGTGCAGCTTTAGCACTACGAGGTTTCAATTGCAAACGAGGTCTGCCACCACCTGTACTTGTACCTGTGTTATAATCTGATGGAGAATTATCACTTGCATCGGCCCAACTAGTCATGGTTTTTATTGATATATTATAGATGTTAGATATTGTAGAAAGGTATTCTGATCTATTATTAGAGGAGCAAAGGTATGGTATGTAGAAGATGGGATAGAAACAAAGATATTGTTAGTCGACATATCTGCATTGCAATGTTAAAAACATCGACTCAAAAAGATATCGCCGCGCTACGCCAACACCGACAAAATTATTGTAACGACGAGATATAACAACTATCCTAATGGTATAGACGCGCACCGTCAAATCATCTATACGGTCAACCTCACCTATCAAAAGTTCACTTCTTTACAACCTCACATTACCGTTTGCAGCTGCGCTATTTGGCGAGACAACGCACTATAGATTGTTAAGGAGGCGCTGCTTGTGTTAGTCGACTGTCTTGATTGATCCCTAAGTTCAAGTTGATAAATGTTTGACCTGATTCTGGACATCTTTATCATTAAATTGGCATCACCGCTTTCTAGATAAGTTGCAAACAACTTGCAGCTTAGTTGAAAACAAAATGGCCGAGAAACAACAATCATCAGAGGACAGCCCATCATCTACAAACAATGAAAAGCACATACTCGATAAGTCACTAATCGAACCATACCATTATATATCGTCTGTACCAGGGAAAGATGTACGTGGTAAACTAATCGATTGTTTCAATCAATGGCTCAATGTACCATCAACACAAATATTAAATGAAATTAAAGATATAATTGGTGATTTACACAACGCATCATTATTGATTGATGATATAGAAGATAATTCAAAGTTACGTAGAGGTGTACCTGTTGCACATTCAATCTTTGGTGTTGCGCCAGTCATCAACACTGCCAATTATGTATACTTTATAGCATTAGAACGTTGTCATGGGCTGAAGAATGATAAAGCAATGCAAGTATTTGTTAGTGAAATGTTAAATTTACATCGTGGTCAGGGTTATGATATTAAGTGGAGAGATACAACCTCTTGTCCTACCGAAGAACAATATATGCAAATGGTTACTGATAAGACTGGTGGGTTATTTAGATTGGCAGTTGGATTATTACAAGCATTTGCAACGACGAATCAAGATATAGACTTTGTACCATTAGTGAATAACTTGGGGTTGTACTTTCAAATACGTGACGATTTGATTAATTTAGCTGATGAGGAGTATATGAAGAGTAAGAGTTTTTGTGAAGATTTAACAGAAGGCAAGTTTAGCTTTCCAATTATACATTGCATTCGTCAGGATAGTAGTAGTGATAATAATGTCGGGAAAGAAGGAGAAGAAGCCCCACACAATTGTGCGGCTACACAATTAATGTCAATATTAAAACAACGTACCGAGGATGTAGATGTGAAACGGTATGCTCAAAAGCTCATGATTGATGCCGGGAGCTTGAGATATACTCGTGACAAGTGTACACAATTGAAGAAGGAGATTGTACAACAGATTCAAGAGCTAGGAGGTAATCAAGGGTTGCTCAAGGTAGTTGAGATGTTGGACGTGCAAGTGGAGAAGATTGCCAGTTTGGGCAGCAGTGATAGTCTAAAGAATTTAGATTATACCTAATGATACACTCAAGATATACCGGATATCATCATGGTATTAGTATACTAATATATATGCAAGAAATCTAGCATTAGTATTAGATGTCTTTATCAATGAGTGTGCTGTGATTCGACAAGGTTATAGCATAGTATTAGCTGTCTTTATCAATTATTGTATTGTGATTCTATAAGGTTATACACGCTTGGTAAGCTTCTCCATCTCGCCAACTCTTTGAACACCTTCAACGTCATCGTTTTCAATACCTGGAAGATGTACACAGTTTATTAAGATGAAGAGAGATGATAATAACGTATGTTAGTGCATGTGGGTTGCAAAGGCAATCAAACTAAGGCGAATGAAGACCAAATAAAGCAGTAAGTGGTGGCCGAGACATCATATTGGCCACACGCATTCACACGATAAAACAATACAAACGCGAACTTTCCAGCGACGATTGCGTCCGCCAGAGTTTCAATTCTAACAGTCTTATCCACAAATGGCACACCCACAGCAGCAGCAATATTGAAGATTGGTATAGCTGGTAAAACATCCAATTTAGACCAATCCCAAATCAAAGAAGGACGATAGATTGCCGATCGCACATTCTTTGTAGTTTGTAGTTTCGCTTCCACTGCACGCTTTGCAACGAGATATTTGTTTAACCAAGCTGGTGCTAACTTTTCATCAATTGTCTTTCCAAAAGGAACGTCAGGCCATCCAGCCTCTGCAGCAGATACAAAACAGAATGCATATTTTCCTCCTTTACTGGCTGTAAAAGGATTGGCTTGTTTCTTTTCGATCGAATCTATAACGTTGTAAGCGGTTGTCCGTGTAATAGCATCATAAGTAGACGAGTCGCCAGGTACTGATCCTGATCCACTAACAATTTTGTTTAAGTTTGCTAAACCAGAGTCTACATCGAATAGAAGTCCTATAATTTCATATTGTAAAAGTGTGCATAAGATATGTATCATCATGCATAAGATGTGCACATATCACTTGATTCATATAATATAAGACGTACCAATAGCATGCACAGCGGCATCAGAATCTTTCAGAACTTCTTGACAAGTTTTGATATCAGTTGCATCTCCCTTTACCCAGTTTACTTGAGATAACTCTGCATTGTTTGTATCGGGATTCTCTCCTCTTCTTGACACAGCAGTTACTTCATGTCCACGTTTTACTAATCTTTCGGCAACTGCTGATCCTACATAACCTGTCCCTCCGAATACAGTAACCTTTAATGGACGAGCGGCTAGAGATAGGACTAGAGATAAAGAGGGAGATATATACCATATTAGTAGGTATAATGACGATAGTGAGTAAAGCAGGAGATATCAAAAGAAGCGAGTATGTCAAAAATGCTACTTACCTGCCGTCGGAGATACAGTCATGGCTACAGCTGTTAACAGGATAGTAGAGACTTTCATTGTAGCAATATAATTATGGTGGATGATAAGTAATTAACAATGATCGTCATCATTGCAAATTGCAATGTGAGTCATTTTTTTGCTCTGGCCCAAAAAGGATACCCTCTAAGGTATCCTTGATTTATCGTCAGTGCAGGGATTTTTGATATGAACCCCTGGTGAGCGCATATGCATATGCTCGGCGGCTGCCTCTCGCCGAATGAGGAGGGGTGGTTGGTGTATCTTGTTGACCATCCTCTTGAGTTGCCACCAGTTGTCTATTCTATGATTAGCTCACCAAATAACCAGAAAAGGAAATTTAAGTTTATTAAGTACGTCCTTCAAACCTCCAATATCTGCTACTAACCTAATGTACAAATGTGGCTTTCTTTCCTGACTGACATATAGCGTCATCTCTTAAGTATCATAACGCATCAGATCAGAATCCCTTCTCGGGAGAAACAACAGCAATGGTACTATCTCCCTTGTCATTCGTATCATCCATTTCTGACTTCGTTTGTAATTGTGAGCTGCTCGTCGGACTAACCATTGTAACTTCTTGAGCTCCATCCTCTTCCCCAACGACAGTCATTTCAGTCCGTAATCGATTAGTTTGTGGAGGTCTTGGCGGTACTTGATGTTGAGCTCTTCTGTGTGGCCAAGGAGATTCACGCCGCCCGGGTGATCCTGGATTGATCAACAACATCGGCTCTCCACTACTACTCTGTGGCACCGATGACGATCGACGCAGCACAAGAGGCTTGGTAGTCTTTAAACTCAAGTCACCAAGTGCAAGGTTGTCAATGATTGCAGGTGGTGAACAAGGAGTACTGGCACCACCTGTTTCACGGTATGATGACGGGGGCGGCGTTCTCGTGGGCGTTCGGGCTCGTCCATAAGACAAGGAACTCGGCTTCAATCGTGGACTTTGGGGTGGTTTCTGTGGACTTCCCAATGGTGGACGACGAGAGGATCTAATCACATTGGATATTCTCGGCTTAATCAATGATGATTTAGTATTGGAAGGTGATGTTTCACGTTCATCGGCACCACCATCTTTAGAATCCAGTGGCTCCTCGTCAAATGGACTTTCTCCTTCCTCACGAACAGTCTCGTAAGCAACAAATTGAAGAGGTTTCTTCGCCTCAGATCCCGAACTTGATGAATTTGCGACAGAGTTGCTTGATACCGTCTGAGGTGAGTTGGTATCTTTGCTACTGCTCGTACTACTACTCATGCCACTAGCGCCAATCCTCGTCAACGTCTTCGGACTACTTAAAAACCTTGAGATACCAGGGGATGCCCTTGAACTGCCGTCTCCGCTACTTGCTGCTGAGGACATGGTATATCTCTGCGGCGATGGCGACATGGCAACATTGCCTCCAGCGAAGAACCTATCAACAGGCATTGTTGCACCGTCACGTAGTTTTCTCGGACTAGACGTGTGATAGTTTGAGCTGGTGGTGGAAGATGAGAAGACGGTATCGCTACCATCATGGCCACTCATAACCTCATGACTGTCTCCACCTAATGTTCGTACCCGTATACCCGATCTTCGATTGGCCTCACGTATTTCATAGTTTGTGCTATCAACAACCAACGACCCCTCACCACTTTGGAGGGTATTAATAGTACGATCCCCTCCAGAATTAAGACCCGATGATGCCCCAGAAAGTCGAGAGTTGGAGCTTGATATACGAGACGAGGGCGAACCTTCAGATGAGAGACGTGAGGTGTCGGTTGAGACCTGCCCCATCGATGAAGGGCTGTGTTGATGACTGTTACTATTATGTTGAATAATGCTACCTCCAGATGACGATGCCCTGGATGACGATCGTTTAGGCGATCGATATTTTAATTTGGCCGCAACATTGCTGGTTTCATCCGATTGAGAAACTGCGGTCTCCACAGCCTGAGAAGGTCCACTTGCCTTCTCCTCGTTACCTCCCAAGGGATGATAAGGTGCCTCCTCAATAACAACTGTCACTCGTTCTACAGTTGGGGGACTATTTTCTTCAATAGAATTGGGTGACACTACCTGGATATTGGTTGACTGGCTTGATGATTGTCCAAATGGCGTTGGTGTAACAGACGTGGAGATGACCTCGACACTATCACATGGTACGTCGAAACTGAGTGGTGTCTCGGCCTGCTTCTTCTCGGGTCGATTACCAAGTTGCGACGGGGGTACAATACTTTGAGGCCTCTCATTTAGACTGTAGTCTCCTATTGGCTCAAACGCATCATCATTCTCCTCATCACTATCCGAGATGTCGAGTGCAACGGGTGGATCATCGTATTGCTTTTCATCCTTAGCAGCTTGAGAGATATTGCCTTGTTTCTTTGTGGCAGCCGACTTTTTAGATCCACTAGAAGTAGAAGAAGAACCCCTCTTCCCCTTCTTTTTCTTCTTCTTTTGTGTACTGGACGCCTTGACAGGAGAAGCTGGCTCTTCCGATGCCCCCTCCAAAACCGTAACAGACATGTATGCACCCTCATCCTCACCAATTAAATCAGGCCGAGCAGGGTTCTCCCTCCCACTCAATGACTGCTCCCTTTTACTAAATGATGCCCATTTTTCCCTATTCTTCATCCTATTCTTGAATAATTTCTTCCATGGTGACCTCTTCTTACTTGGACTGTTGGTATTATCACTAGCACCAAATTGTATTGAGGGGAACGGATCGGAGTGTGCACTACGGATAGTGCTTGTGGCTATGGAACTGGACACTGCAGATCCAACCTCGGAGCCGTCAATATTACTCCCTGATATAGAGCCATGGCTAGATCCAGTAGATAAGGATTTACAACTGAAAAAGCGGTGATGGGTGCATATGATATGTGGTGAGAAAAATCTAGTATAAATATGTAAACATACCCCTTATCCCCTCTTAAACTTATCCCAACTCTCCTAAACCATAAAATAAACAACAAATAAAACAAAATATAACACTCACCTCCAAACAGGATGGAATGCACTATTAATATCACTCCCTGAATTAGAATGTGCACGTCTTGCCCTCATTTTACTACCCTTACTTGATTTATCAGGCGAACCAAATGCAGATGATGCAGAACGTTGCAGCAACAGAGGATATGCCTGTTTTAAATCCGTCTCATCTACCAATGAATCGGTATCATCATTATCCGAATCTTTAATATCCCCTGATGTACCCTTGTCCTTGGATTTTTTATCAGGTGAGGACACATTAATCTTGGAGTTACTTGAATCTTGAGCTGCAGATCCGGATTTAAATGTCGGTTCTGTTGGTTGGGATGTACTCTTTTGAAAGGATTTGGTACTTCTAGCTGAACTGGTGGTATTAGTTGTGGATAATTTCTCGGTTGACTCAGCAGCAGTACCCTTCTCAACAATAACACCCTTACTGCTCTCTGCCTTCGCCGCCACAGCCTCATCTTCTTCACCACCGCCACCAATAACACTACCAAATGGGTTAAGATTCGGCGGTAATGATAACTGCATATACGCCGCCTGTCCCTGTTCTTTTAAGGAATTCATAAGTTGTTGAGGTTCAACTTTAAGTGCATCCTTTAATAGTTGCTGTCCCGTCTCCTTAAGTGAGGAAATTGCAACAGATGATGCAGATGGTTCGTTATCGATATTATCTGCTTCATTTGCTGCTGCTATTGTTGTAGTTGACGGGTTTGTGGATGGTATTGATGATGATGCAGTGAAGGATGACCCAGCTGCAGTGGTAGATGTTGAATCAGACGAAGCCGGCACTATACTGTCTTGATGATGTTCATCGGCTGCTGCTGCTGCCGATGATTGTAGAACTTTCTTATTCTTGGATGACATTTAACTTGATATACACAACAGATATAAAAGAACCACAGAATATATAGATATAATAATATATACACGGAGAGGTTGCTTGTTGAACTTGTTATCTGTTCATCTCCTCACCACAAATCTTATTGCAAATTCTTTCGGAGATTAGTGAGTCGAGGATACTAATGTTGTTATGTATTGCAATGGCCTTATCCTCCGATAGATGAGATAACAATGCGGGTATGCTTATTAGTGGTAACAGAACTTCCTCACCTTACTCTATCATCTATTGCACATAAATATTGGCCAAACACATGGAGGTAATTGAGGAATAGAGGGGAGGATCGGTTCAACATTTCAAATATCTTCTTGGTGTCTTTTGAATGGGATTTCGACCCCGCCAATAATAAGTATCATTTACGTATTGCTACTTGAGGAATGTGTTCTGTATGGATATTAAAAACATATATTCCACGTATGGGTTAAATTAGGGGTAAGGTATTTTAAACTCTAGAAAGAAAGATACCAACATTAAATTTAGGGAAGTCATTTCGTTCTATCTTACCATACTGTCTTTTTACTTGCTCAGGTCCTTACCACCACTACACCAAGAGAGAAGAGCTACCACATTACCCCATCATCTCAACAAGTACTAACAGCATTGCAATTGCAACTCCCAAGTGGAAAATTTAAAGTAGACTACTCACCCTCACTTGGGTGGACAGAGGATACATTAGAGCAAGACTACTCCACAACAATTAACACTACGTCTGTACCAAAATCACTACAATCTCTGCAATATAATTACTATTTTATGATTTTATGTAGGAAAGAAGTCCATCTGAGCTCTGTTCAATCCAAACAAAGCAAAGAATCCAGCTCTTGAACACAAGCAAATGTTGGTATCCTCTGTATCCTCCTATCACTTTGCCCCCACACTTACTGCCCTCTCTTGTTAGCTCAGATTACAGCACACACTTCCCTTCTGTTAAGTATAAGGTGGCCTCTCTGCTCTCTTTGATCATGCATCAGAGGTACGCTCAGTACTCAAAAAGTACGATACCATGAGCATAACCGATGCACATAAAAGATAATGTGTCCGAACGGAAATGACTCGAAAAAAGAATAAGAAAGAATCAATTTCATATCTACCTACATTACATCGTAAAAGTACCGTAATACGAGTTCCTACGTACATCTAAATAGGATACCCTATAAATTATTTCCGATTGATAACCGCATGTGAATCTGTGTGAACTGAGCTGAATTTTCATTTTATCGCCAAATAAATGAATGGCTCTCAAAAGTTGGGAGTTTAGCAATCAAACTTCTCTACTAATGCGTCATTACTTGACACCATACAACCATCCACTCTTTATTATAGTAGTCTCATAAGTTGTTTCGAGTAAATAAAGTGATCGTCGGTATACCGAGAGAAGAGTTTGGCGGATCATTTCATTGAATATCAAGAGTTATACTCGAAGAAAAGCACGTGAGATAGATTCGGTCGATTCAACATACAACTTTATTTGCATTGCAATAATAAAACCAACCTTACCATGAGAATCACTCAATCAACAATGATAGCAGCAATAACTGCTTCTACATCAGTATTAGCATTCCAAACTTCTATTAATACTTCACCACGTTTAGTACAACAACAACCTAGTACGACTACACTAAATGCATTTCAACTCAAGGATGATGAAACACAAAATATGTTCGAAGGACCGGCGCCTTTGGTGAAGGAACGTGATGCTTGTGGTGTTGGATTTATTGCCAATACCAAGAGTGGTGGTGAGTTTATTATAATATTTACTCTATTGTAGTTGTTGGGGTGGTTTTTGCATGTTGTGATGGGTATATGTATAAGTACTTTTTATTGCAAAGAAATGCTCACATGATATGCTCATTATTTCTCACTCCTGCACTATACCCCCGTTCATAATATCCACAATCCACCAAAAAAACAACAACACACACATACTACAACACAGATGAATTTGGTACACACAAGGTACTACAACAAGGTCTACACGCACTCGATTGCATGGAACATCGCGGAGCATGCGGCGGTGACGGTATCTCCGGTGACGGTGCAGGTATAATGACACAAATTCCATGGAAATTATTTGCAGAATATCGATCAGATAACTGTCCACAGCCAGGCGTGGGTATGGTATTTCTACCACGTGACGAATCACGTCGTGAACAAGTCAAGTCTGTTATTGAAAAGGTCTGTGCCGCGAACGAATTGGAGTTTTTAGGTTGGCGTGAGGTGCCCGTGGATCCATCGACTCTCGGTCCACAGGCTGCTGAGGTAGTACCCAGTATGTGGCAAATGTTTGTTAAGGCACCACAACGATTAGATGATGATGAAGAAACACGTGATGGATTCGAACGCACACTATACTTAGTCCGTCGTCGTATCGCAGTTGAACTCAAGGCTGAGAACTTACTCAAGAAGGATGATGGCTCCGAGGAAGTTTACTTTGCTAGTTTCTCATCCTCCACAATCGTATATAAGGGTATGGTACAGGGATGTGTCTTACCACAATTTTATAAAGATTTACAGGATGAGGATTATACTACCAAGTTTGTTATTTACCATCGTCGATTTTCAACGAATACTAATCCAAAGTGGCCACTGGCGCAGCCTATGCGTGTCGTGGGACATAATGGTGAGATTAATACATTAATTGGTAATGTTAATTGGGTTAAGGCACGTGAAAAGTCCAAGACATTACCCACCGCCGAGCTTGAGGACTTGGTTGATTCGAAGAATACTGATAATATTGTCATGATGTGTAATACCCAAGATGTACCCAACCTACTTGAACCATTGGTTGATTTGGGTAGGAGTGACTCTGCCAACTTGGATGCGGTATTTGAATTAATGACCAAGAGTCGTCATCGTGCACCCTGTGCATTAATGAGTTTAGTACCCACGGCATATGAGAATGAACCGGCATTGTCGAATAATCCCGAGATTGTGGATTTTTATAAATTCCATGGTGGATTATTAGAAGCGTGGGATGGACCGGCACTGTTGGTTTACTCTGATGGTAAGAGTATCGGTGCCTCGTTGGATAGGAATGGATTACGTCCTGCACGATACTCCATTACGAACGATGGTACCGTCTACATGATGAGTGAGACTGGTGTTGTTGATTTAGATGAGGCAGATATTGTTAGTAAGGGACGGTTGGGTCCTGGTATGATGATTAATGTTGATCTAAAGAGTGGTGAATTCAAGGATAACATTGCCATCAAGTCTGAAATTGCCAGCCGTCATCCATACGGAGAGTGGATCGAGGCCAATCGTAAGGATGTTGCCAAGATGGAATTTAATGAAGATCGATTGTATGACGATGCCACCACAACATTTGCTCAGGGTAGCTTTGGTTGGGGATTGGAAGATATTGGGATGCAAATCCAAGATATGGCAGGGAGTGGTAAAGAAACTACATACTCCATGGGTGATGATGCACCCATTGCCGTGTTGAGTGAACGTCCACACACACCCTACAATTACTTCAAACAACGATTTGCCCAGGTAACAAATCCCCCCATCGACCCCTTACGTGAGGGTGTCGTAATGAGTGTTGCCACGACCCTTGGTAAGAAAGAGAGTATCTACAAAGTTTCCGAGAAGGGTGCACGCTTGATTCATTTGGAAAGTCCAGTATTGAACGCCAACGAGATGGATCGTATTGCCTCATTCGCCAAGGAGGAGAATGGTGGATTCAAGCAGGGTAGTATCAGTACACGATATGCTTTGTCAGATGGTCCCGAGGGTATTAAGAGTGCAATTGATGCAATCTGTGACAAGGCCGTTGAGGATGTCCGTGGCGGCGTGGAGGTTCTTATCCTTAGTGACAAAGCCGCCGACCAATCCGAGTTGGATGGCTCTACTTACATTCCTCCCCTAGTCGCTGTGGGTGCCGTTCATCACCGTTTGATTAAGGAGGGACTACGAATGGATACTGGTATTGTTGTCGAGACTGGTAGTGCATGGAGTACACATCACTTTGCCATGTTGGTAGGTTATGGTGCCAACGCCGTCCACCCCTACCTTGCACTTGAAACCGTCAAGCAATGGCATTCTAATCCACGTACACAGAAGATGATGGAGGCTGGCAAATTAACTTCTACATCATTGGACGAGGCACAACAAAACTACCGTACTGCCGTTGAGAATGGTTTACTCAAGATTCTATCCAAGATGGGAATTTCCTTACTCTCAAGTTATCAAGGTGCACAAATTTTCGAGGCTATGGGTCTGGGCAGTGATGTCATCGACACTAGTTTCAAGGGCACCACAAGTCGTATCGGTGGAGCGAACCTTGAGGATATTGCCAGCGAGACTGTCATGATGCGTCCTGAAACTGCCGACGAGAAGGCCAAGTTGATCAACTACGGATACTACAAGCCCGTGCCCAAGATGGGAGAGTACCATGTCAACTCAAGTGATCTTGCCAAGTTACTGCATGATGCTATTGGTTTAGATAAGAAGGTTAGTGCCGCTACCAATCGTGACGAGGCTGAGAATGATGGTGTTCAACCCAAGAGTGTTGCCAACTATGAAATATTCAAGAAGAGTTTAGAATCAGCTCCATTGGCAAATATTCGTGACCTGCTTGACTTTGAATCAGACCGCGAGAGTATTGCCATTGAGGATGTCGAACCTGCCTCAGAGATTATGAAGAGATTCTGTACTGGTGCCATGAGTTTGGGAGCACTAAGTCGTGAGGCCCATGAAACTCTTGCTATTGCTGTCAACCGTGTCGGTGGAAAGTCAAACTCAGGCGAGGGTGGTGAAGATGTCGTACGTGGTACTGATCTTTCCGATGTTGATGAGAAGGGACGTAGTCCAACATTCCCCCATCTTGCTGGACTTAAGAATGGAGATTCAGCCAACTCTTATGTCCATCAAATTGCTAGTGGTAGATTTGGTGTTACTCCCCAATTCTTGGTCACTGGTAAACAGTTGGAGATTAAGATGGCTCAGGGTGCCAAGCCTGGTGAGGGAGGACAATTGCCTGGACCAAAGGTTTCGGATTACATTGCTACATTACGAGCAAGTAAGGCCGGTGTTACTCTGATTTCACCCCCACCCCATCATGATATCTACAGTATTGAGGATCTTGCTCAGCTCATCCATGATTTGCACGCCATCAATGAAAAGGCAGGAGTTTCTGTCAAGCTTGTATCATCCATTGGTATTGGAACTGTCGCATGTGGTGTTGCTAAGGCACAAGCTGATGTCATCCAAATCTCTGGAGGTGACGGCGGTACCGGTGCATCTCCCCTATCATCCATCAAGCATGCAGGTATGCCTTGGGAGATGGGACTGTCCGAGGCACACTCTGCTTTACTTACCAATGGTCTACGTGATCGCGTTACTCTTCGTGTGGATGGAGGTATTCGTACTGGACGTGACCTTGCCATCGCTGCTATGATGGGTGCTGAAGAATTCGGATTTGGTACTATTGCTATGATTGCCGAGGGTTGTGTCATGGCTCGTGTGTGCCATCTCAATACATGTCCAGTGGGCGTAACAAGTCAGAAGGAAGAGCTCCGTAAGAAGTTCCCAGGAACACCCGAACATGTTGTCAACTTCTTCATGTTTGTTGCCGAGGAGATTCGTGAACTCATGGCCCACTTGGGATACATTAAATTTGAAGACTTGATTGGACGTTCTGATTTACTCAAGGAAGACGATGCCCAGTTAGCTCGAATTGCCAAGACAAAGGGTTTGTCTCTATCAGGATTCTTCTCTAGCATCCCCGATAGTAAGGATGACCGTGCCTTCCTCCGCGCTACACCTGCCGAGGGTGGCGGACTCAAGGGCGATGTCGTCCATGTCAATAAGGTTAGTTCCGACTTGGATCGTGAGATGTGCAATCATCCTGATGTCAAGGAAGCCCTCGAGAAGAATGAAGGCGACACTGCCGTTAGCTTCAACATCAAGAATACTGACCGTAGTACCGGTGCAATGTTGGCAGGAGATATTGCCCGCAAGTACGGTAACAAGGGACTTGATGGCAACTTGAATATCAACATGTTTGGTAGTGCGGGACAATCCTTTGGAGCCTTTACTCTTCCAGGAATGAAAATTAGACTCACTGGTGAAGCCAACGACTACGTTGGAAAGGGTATGCACGGAGGAGAGGTTGTTGTGCTACCAGAAGCTGATGCCGGTTTTGTAGCCGCTGACTCAAGTATTGTCGGAAACGCCTGTCTCTACGGAGCAACAGGCGGAGACTTCCACGCCAATGGCCGTGCTGGTGAGCGTTTCTGTGTCCGTAATAGTGGAGCATATGCCGTTTGTGAGGGTACTGGTGATCACTGTTGTGAGTACATGACAGGAGGTGTAGTTGTTGCTCTTGGTACTGTCGGTAGAAATGTTGGTGCTGGTATGACTGGCGGTATTGGATATTTCTACGACGAAGATGGACGATTCAATGAACGTGTCAATGAAGAAATTGTCAAGTATCAAACTGTTTCCACCGCCGCCGGTGAGGTTCAACTGAGAAGTATGATTGAACGTCACTTTGAACAGACTGGAAGTGAAAAGGCCGAGGCAATTTTGGATAACTGGGAAGAAGAAAAGGCCAAATTCTGGCAAGTATATCCTCCATCAGAGGCTGCATCGGCTGTAGTAGCTGATTCAATCGTCGGAGAGGCTGTAAAGGTATCAGCCGTTGCTCCTAGTGAGGATCTGTGCTTTCTCCCAGTTGGTGCTGGACTCAATGCCGACCAAACAACTCGATGTGCTGATTAATAATTTGGATGTAGGTACACCCAAGAACGTTTAAGAGTAAATATTATGTATTTATCAAGATCAAAAGAATCAGAAGGATGTGGTTTGGTTGATAGAATAATAAAGTATTGTAGATAGTGCTACTTCTTTGGATTTTTATCTACTGTTAATACCAATGGCGTGTAATAATAAGAATACCTCCATTAGTGATATTAAATACATGTTTAGTTATATGCTGAACTAGCAGTGTAGAAGTTGTAAAGAGAAGTAAACCACATAGAAGGAGTCAAAGATCCCCCTAACCACAACAATAATCCCCTCACTTAGAGGTCATCGGTAACTCCTACAGGTGCAAGCGCCGGGTCGGCATTTGCATTGCGAGCAATGTTTGCAGCCGTAAGACGATGAATTTCAGATTCATATTCTTCATATGGGATAATCTTTTCAGTGTAATGTTCAAGGACGAATAAACATTCCTCAACCTCGGCAGGCTCCAACTTGAAATCCCCATGAAGTGAGAGCGTTTCAGCCTCTCTCATATCAAGGGGGAGAATGGCTTCTTCAAGCCCCTCCTCAACCCTCATCATGGCGGCGAATGCTATGATTGATGGCTTGTAGTTCATCATCAGTTCTTGTTTATAAATCGCCTGTTCAACTTGGTATCTTGTAATTTCATGTAGGTATTGAGCAGCAAAAGTGTCATTCCTTGCACCAAGCTTACCAATAGGATGCAAATCAACATATAATCTAACAAAATCCTGCATAGTTGGTGCATTAACCTTCCAATCAAGTGTCTTTAGCATTTCCTTCTCCATAGCATTTATTTGTGCAGGCGTACAAGTATGATCTCGGCCTACGAGGGTACATAGAGACCTTGTGATATTTTCGGCAATCTCTCCCTCGCAAAACGCACGACACTTCATCTTAATAGCAAGGAGTAGACATGTGACTAGAATAACTCCCAACCTTTCCACCCCTAGACCTGCTGCGGTTTGTTTGCTGATCATGCGATCACATAAATTCCATGCCGTGGCAACTACCTCTCTGTCTATGTGATAATGATCAACCACAATATACATACTGAAAATAATAATTGATAACAGGTGAGTTTAAGGCATTAAATATAGAATGGAAGTAAGTACATATATCATTGCAATGATTACTTACGGTTTGATAAACTCCTCGTGACAACAGCGAGTCACACCTTTTCCATATTCTCGCCCTTTAAGAGCTTTTACCTCAGCTATTGCATTCTCCCTCCTCCTAATATCTTGATCTTCATTATTAGATGCCATTATATTGTTGCCTGATTTCACCTTTGCTGTGATAGATTGCGTTGTTCTTTGAAAAGTTTTGAAGATATAACGATATCTTCAAGAATATAAAGCCTACAGATATGAGGCCACCGCAGATAGGGAAAATATTAATAAGGGATCTATTGACTACACTGGTAGTGTAGGAGCTAGTATATTTCTTTATCAATCCTATTATTCCTTCCGTCTGTCGAATAAAAGATATTTGACGCTGTTTGACATAAAAATATTGTGGTATCTTTCTACTCCTGTGGCGTATTCATCCTATTTGCAAACTAACGGAGTGATAGCACTCTAGCGCTATGCTTTATGACTTGCTGAACAGTGATAAGAGAATAGAGTTCATTGATTATCATGCTAATCTGTTCCAAGGAAGGCATTTTTTAAAGGGAACATTAATATTATATCTTCTTGCAATACGAGAGTCTTCTCCCCACATCTCCCCGTATCCTCCCCTTTCATTGGCACGAGAAACATCATTCCCATACTCTACATAACGACGCTACTATTACAAACATCCCATATATTCAATCTATTTATTATTTATTGCAGTATACTCAGAGTAATTAACCACTATTTATATATATATATATATAATGGAAGATACCAACAACAAAACAAACATCAAAACAATTTCTCTAACAGTACCTCCTAATGCAGAAGCGGGTGTAGACTCATTAACATTTGAATATGAAGGCACTGAATTAGAAGTATTGGTACCTGACGGATCGATAGCAGGAGATGTACTACAAATTCAAGTGGGTGTTAAAGATGATGATAATAATACCGCCAAAGATGAGAATAATACTGAGGAGAAAAATGCAGAAGATTGTAGCAACGATACAAAGCCATCATCTAAGTCTAGTTTGATGGATGAACTGGGTGGCTTGAAAGATGATATCAGTAGTAGTACGAGTGATAAGCCTGATACAGAAACTAAGATGCCAGGTCAAGCCGAAGAAGCTGTTAATGGTATCACCACAATTGAACTGCCAAATGCTACAGCAAGTGAAAATGAAACAACACCATCTCTGGAATTACTTGAGGCTTTACCAGAAGCAAATAATGACAAACACATTGATAAAGGAGATGGAACTTGCTCCATGGTTTGGCCATCAGGAACATTGCTGGCTGAGGCATTGACATCTACATTCGGTATAAACTTACTGAAGAAGAGGTTCCAATATGATAATTTTCGAAAAATAAGAAACATCAAATGTTTGGAGCTGGGTAGTGGATTGGGTGTTTGTGGTCTGGCACTTGCTGCTGCACTTACATCGTGTTGCAGAGTACTAGATGAAAGGGAAAGTGAATTCAAAAAGAGTAACCAGGTTACTGTCGTACTATCTGATATCGGCGAGAATACCATCAAGTTACTTGATATGAATATAGATCGAAACCATGAGCCTAGAAGATTTGATCGAAACCGTCAACTGATTGCATATGATACGGCTTTAGTGTCAGAAGAATTGGTATGGGGACAGACATTGCCAGACCACAATGAAAAGTTTCAAATCATTCTTGGCTCAGACTTGCTGTATAATACTCACGAGTCGTATGATCCTTTGATTTATACAATCAAACAACATTTACATCCTGAACACGGTATCATTATTCTTGCCGTCAGATGGAGGAAACCAGATCTCGAGCGGAAGTTTTTTGAAGCAGCCGAAACAGAAGGGATATACTTTGAGTTATGGAATGATTTCATGCATGACGAGAACTTTGCAAAGCGTTGCCCTTGTAAGCTAGGCTGGAGAGACTATGGCAACCCTAAATGTGATGCATCAAATAGATTCCTCTTGGAAACAATAGTATCGGTTGGACAGAGTAAGACTACTGCTCTGGCTAATATAACAGAGGCAGATATGGAGTGCATGAGTGACGAGGAACACACTATATTTGAAGAGATGCAATGTCAAAATTACATTGGAAGACACAAAGGAGCCTCAAGGAAGAGAGAAAGAGATGAACATACAACTGCTTAAGTTATACAACTAGGATAAATGAATTAAAATTATCTTTATCACTCGCAAACAATATACCCCCTAAACATATATTTCTCCCATAATAACAACTTTACATACAACTGAAAAGATAAATAAAACCAGCAGCCCCAAGAAGAAACGATGCACTATTCATTGTACTTGATGAAGTGGGTGCTTCCACATTACTAGGCACTCCAACTGGTGGCGTTGGAGATGGATCATCAGCAGGCGGTGTTGCAGTTGGAGTGGTTTCCTCCTCAACAGTCTCAGTTGTATCGACAATCTCAGAGGGGTCAACACCATCATCTGTATCATCGTCTGTTAAGATTACTGAGTGTACAGGTTGACTGGTGATCATAGGAGAGGGAACCGTGTCATCATCAGGATCTACATCGAAGATCCCTGTTTCTGGATTAAAGATCACATCACAATGGTCATTATCATGGTTCTCAGTATCACTAGGATGATAGTCAGGTACATGCTCTAAACTATATCCATCTTTCAATAAGAGAGTTTCCAAACTGTCAAAATTTTCATTGCCGATCTGCCAATGAGCGGCTCCAACGGCAAATAAAACCCTTTCATTCGGATTGTCAGCCAACTCCTCAACAATCTTTTTCGCCATATTCTGATTTCGAATAGTAACTGCCACATCATTAGTAACCTCATCCAAGAACATAGCACCATCAATATTGGCTGCAACAAATGCATCAATATCACCACACTTGTACATTTCAATTTCATTTGATAAACTGAGATCAAGAGAATCACGTATATCTTGGGAGAATACCTCTGGATCCATGGCAAACCCTGCTTTATAAACATCAGCTGATGGATATAGGACAGGTAATAACTCACATTGATCTTCAGGTTCCTCAATATCATCAGCAGGTCGACCTAATAACAACATATTAACATCCAAAGACGGAGCACCAGTATCAGTATAAATACTAACAGAGTGATTCGCCATATATTCTGGAGTATTAGCATACAATATCATACGTTGTATCTCAGCCAATGGTAATGGTTCTAATCGTGATGCGATAACTTGTGCAACTTCCATGTTGGGTTCAATGTAGGTTGATATTACCTCGAGTAACTTGGCACGTAATTCATCTTGCAATTGTTCATCGGGTATGTCTAGGAGTGTTGCCGAATTTAAGATTACTGGAGTTGCACATGCTTCAATTACAGATGTTACATTTGTATCTAGGGTGTTTAATTCTCCGTATACATCACACGAGTCTTCAATGGCCGCCAAGATAGATGTATACGCCTTTTCAGTTAATACAACATCAGCGGGCAAGTGCCTACATAATTTATAAACACATGTGAATGTTATAAGAATTGCAAATCCAAAGAAAAACAATGGGGGCATACTAAAAACTAAAACTTACATTGTACCAACCGCAAACCCTCTATGCTTGCCATCTTCATCATTAATCTTCCATAACAATGGTGTTCCTGGACAATCTTCATCTTCTTCTACTTGAGTAAACCTATGCTTATGCTGTTGTACAACACCGTTAGAAGGTAGGTTAAGTGCTTTGTGTACCATATCATGATGAATATGTTGTAAGATTGCTGGTTGTTGTTGAAAAGTGGCGGCGGCAGCAGTACCGCTGATGGTACTAATGCTGAGTATAGACGATAACTTTACCATGATGGAGGTGTGCGATATATATTATGTTGCAATTTGCCAACAATCTTCCGCTCTAGTAATAGTACTCTTCGTCATCCGTCGTGTGAAAAGTGAAAAGTGAAACTCCACAACATTTATTTGATTTTCACCCGTGACACCAATGGAAAATTTTGAACCTTTAAACTAAAGTAACGTTTCCTCTATTGTATTAATTAGACAGTATGTAGTTGTTGATATATCTAAGCTTACTCGTATATCCTTGAGATATATCTATCACAACCCAAATGTTATTTTACGTATGCAATGCCGTCGGTATCCTTCAATTGACTTTTTCAGACTTTTATTTTATCTATCGCGTACTCATAACTTTGTGCAACTATTAAGCGGCCTTCATCATATCAAATCATCATATCATATCCTCAGATCACAGCCATCGTTGGTAATTATAGTATCTATTATTATTCATCTCCGTGATTTCATCTAGCTGAAGCTAGATATATAAACACACCTTGTGTCAAACAAGCTCTTAGCATATACTTTGTGTCAGCAATTTACAATATTGCGACATCAACATACCTAATCAATCATGCCATTTGACGTATCAGAGGAACAAAATCTATTAACATCCATGCTCTCCGAGCGTGATGCACAGATATCAACACTAACACATCAACTCCACTCAACATCAGAGGTATTACACACCACACAGAAGGAACTTCAATCAAAATCGTCATCACGTAAATCCCAACGTGAGGAACATTCTTCAACTATTAAAAAACTAAAAGAAGAACATTCCGAACAACGTCATATACTTGCCAAGTTTGAGGCGAATGTTAAGAATGGCGGGGGGTTACGTGTACATGAATATGCAGCCTTAATGCGTAATGCCAATTCCAATCAAGTTGAATCATCCTACGTTATACGACTACAGGCACAGTTATGTCGTGCTATGCATTCATTAGGCGTAATGGAAAGTCAATTGGCATTAGTTAAAGAGAATTGTTCATCATTAATTAAATTCATGAGAGAGGACTTATCATTAATGGTCGATGATCGGACACGGCGTGAGATTGAATTAATGAATCAATTGGCTAAAGTTGATAATGAGAAACGTATCATGGCAAATGAAATGGAAGAGAAGATACAAGAAAAAGAAGATTTGTTAGATCAAGTTCGTGAGGAGTATGAAGAATTAGGATTAGAATATGATGAGAATGAAGTGAAGCGTGCACTTGAGGTGAAGTATCTCTTGGAACAGATGGAAAAGGTAAAGGAGGATAAGATACGATTGGAAAAGGAATTATTGGCTGCCTTGGTAGAACGGGAAGAGCAGATTAATACGTTAAAGCAAGAGACACAAGAGTTGGGTGATCAGCTGGAAGTTTTGGAAGATGAGGCCGAGAAGAGGGAGAGGGAGTACAATATCCGTCGAGCTGAAGAAGAAGAAGAAGCGAACAAGGAAGCTTCTGCAGCTGAGGGCGACGGTGATGATACCGAGGAAGGTATGGTACAGGAAGATCAGGAATTAGCGGCTGAAGGAGAAGACGGGGGCAGTGATAGGGAAGGAGACAAGGTAGAGGATGATGCTAACGAGGAAGAAGATACTGCCACAAACAGTAAAGAGGAAGATACCGTGTCTGAGGTAACAGAGAAGTTGGAAGATACAGTAATCCAGGATGATGCAGAGGGATCAGCTAATAATAGTAATAGCGTTGAAGAAGATCAGACCACTGATACTGGAGACGATGTCAAAGAAGAGACGGGTGATGTTGAGGAGATATCTGAGGAAGAAGTTGAAAGTACAGATGTTTCACCGACAGAGGCAGCGGATGACAAAGCAGTAGAAAGTGAAGTTAGAGTTACGTCAGATGAGCAAGAACATCTAGAAGAGGACAAAAGTACTGAAGATGTCGAGGAAATATCAGACTCATAACATTACTGTCACTGCCAAGATAGTTTAGATATTCTTTAGTCATTAATATCAAATGGTATCCTCTTTTGTGAATGCCTAAAGCTCTACTGACAAAGAACATTATGATATTTGTTTGAGCACTATTGCAATCTCTTATGTAGTCGTACAATACAAGTAAGGCAGAGGTATCCTTCGAGCCAAAATTCTGAGAAACACACAGAACGAAATAAATTGTTTATTTGCATTTCTCATTAGTCAACACTTCGGGGTTCCAACACTACCATTGCTGCCTGTATTCGAATGGGATTGCATCAATTATTATTCCTATGCACTATCACAATTTACTGTCCGGTTCATATACAAAACGGGCGTTAAACGAACAGTCAATAGCCACATGAGAAGGTTGATTTGCAAAGTATTCTCATCGTTGCAATATGTCTCATGTTCATATTATGGTCTAATACTACCGCCTCCCCCTTGCAATATTACTGATCAAAGTATGTTATTAATATGGACTTTCACAATTTATTGTTCGGATCATATGAAAACGGGCGTTGAACAAGCATTGATCCAGTTAATTATGCTTGTTTGCTTGCTTCTTGAGAAGGATGAAGAAAACATACTACGTACTACTGTAATACAACTGCAGTATGATCTATCATGACAATCGAGAAATATAGAACGATTCAATCTACTGATATTAACGAGGAAGGCCAGGCACCGGTGCCAGTCTATTATCATTATGGAGTCATGTTCAACAAATAAAAATGAATTAATAGTACAATTAGGCTATGCCAAGTTAATTATCGATCATCATTTCCAAAATCCCACACATTCCACTTGATAATAAATAATTATGGGCCATATTCCTGCATTTCATGTCAGAACCGTATAATCACACTGCCGCTTAGAAAAGGCATTGTGTGTGCATTTACTCTGTTAGAGATCACTTAAAAGTCGACCATGGATCACGTCACTTAGGCTAGAAGCAGGACGTTTAAGATTAGGAGAGTATCGTTCTTTGAATGCATCTTGCAAGTTATCGGTGTGAAGTAGGTTGTACAACAAGGTCAATCCATCATTAGTAGTACGAGGTTCATCCTTAACTGTCCAAGCAATGGCGTGGGGGATACATCCAATCTGAGCAGTAGCGTCCACCAAACGTTTGGCGGAGGGGGAGATAGCGACAGTGTTATTTTCTTTCCCGAAGAAACAAAGGCGTACTTCTTGCCTGAAGGAACCACCATTACGGAAGTGATTCTTGATGATCTTGATACGGGCAACTTCACTCTTCGCCTTGGTCTTATCACGGTTAAGACTCAATAGATCACGGAGGATATCGGGTAACCGATGCTCGTCGTTTTCATGACAGAGCTTCTCGAGGGTATGGTTGGAATCATATGTATCCATGACACTTGATACATTACACAATACACGCACAAGATCCAAGTAGTTGTTATTACTTGAAACTTGAGTTCCTTCAATCAAGGACAACTCCGTCAGAACCTTGTTATTGGCAAGTGCATTTGACATATGGACGAGAGTCTCATCATCGATTAAGGTACCACTGAGATTAAGTTTCTTTAGAGTTGAGGTGGGGCTTTGGAGAATTGGCACAAAGTGATGCCCCGAAATGTTGATATTCCAACTCAGATCCAACTCTGTCAAGTTCTTACTATGGAGAAGAGCTCTTGCGAGACTAACTGCCACACGGGCATCATTGAATTCACTATCTTGTTTACTCACGTCAATGGAAGTCAACTGGCTGTCTGAAGTCTGCTCAAGATAGGAAAAGAATCGTTCCCATACTGAGATAGTGATCCATTCATTCTTACCAATATTAAGAGTCTTGAGGGACTTGTTTCGATCGATTGCACTGAAGATAGAGAAGGCGCAATTATCGTTGATCTTATTGTTCCGTACATTAAGCTTCTTCAGAACACATCCTGGTTTGTCCAGTACGGATGAGATGAACGTCCATCCAGTATCAACAACTTGAAGATTGGATTGAAGATCAAGCTCCTCGAGGGTACTCACTGCCATGAATCCTTGTTCCATTCGAAGGATAAGCTCATCAGTTAGACTACAATTGGCAATCTTAACTACACGAACCTTACAATTAGGATTGGTTAGTAAACTTGATACTGAGGCGCAACTGTATTCTCGAAGGGGAGTAGAACTGAAGTCTACCTCCCTAAGACAATTGAGATGATGGCGGGTTAATGTATCAATAACTTGGGAAGTTTTCTGATCAATATCACCAACAATCATTTTAAATACACGTAATGAATTGAATTGCTGTAGAGCGACGATAAGGTCATCCGCACAATTAGGGGACATGGTACCTATATAGATGACGTTTATGTACAATATGGTTATATTATATGAATGTGAGGGTATATAAATACATATTACATAAAGAGGGTACACATGACATTACTTACGACTTTCAATCTCAAGATGATCAAACGATGGATTCGAGTGGAAGAATGGACTCAAGATAGTGAATATCTCTCCACTTTTATCATCTATTACTAACTTCAATTTTGTAATAGATTTATTAGTTACCATACCACGGAAGAAGTCGAGTAAGTCATCAATTGCAACATGAACATCACCGAAACTACCAATACCAACTACCAACTCTTTAATGTGTGTATTCCTACCAATGGCAGATCCCAATACTGCCCAATTATCACACTTTGGCATATACGTATTACCTGTGATTTCAAGTTGAGTTATACTGGGATCATTGGCATCAATGCAGCTTCGAGTGCTATCATGTTCAACGATATCGGCATCGACATTAAACTCTCCTTGTACTGCTGCTGTAGTATCGAGCGATGTATCAGTGTTCGAAGAGTTTACACTAATGCGGCCGTCGCCGGCGTCGCCATCGTTGCCGCCGAGCATCATCATTACCTATGATTAATAACACTACCTTACAATGGTTGATATGGTAGTGAAATGAGAGGCAATAATGATGTGCAGCTGTTTCCGGCGTCTTTAGACTTTGTGTTCTAGCCCGTTACTATTATTGCGGCGGTAACGATACTGTAACACTTGAGAGGCAGAAATACACACAATTTATGCGGTACCATAATACTGTCACACTTAAAATTTTTGTTAATCCATTGCTAAAATATCCCCCTTAAAGACACGTTCGCAAATGTGAAGTGCTTGTTTCCTAAATGTGAAGTGCTTGAAGTTTCGGTATCCTTAAAAGATAATTAGAAAGGCCTTAGAATTTCCTTTGTAGATAATGAAGAAGGACAGCTGGGCTGCTTGAGTACCATTCTCAGATATGCTACTAGTTAGGGAAGATGTACTTCTTATCTACAACTTTCTCATACGATAGGAACTAACATTCAATGAACAATAAAGGATACCCATCTCACTAACACATTTTAAGTTTATCTACTATCATCACTATCAGCATTCAGATAATAACAGTTAGTGATTGTCAGCATAAGTTTTTAGTAGATGGCGAGGTGCATCGGGGTTGTTCTCCTTTAGCATGGCTAATTCATAAGCAATCATTTGCAACGGTACTACTGCTCCCAATGCTGTCAGTGGTCCATTACTGGGGATGACGATCGGATCGTCATCTAATCCATCTGCAAGTTTCTTATTGTCTGTAATGATAATCAGCTCAGCTCCTCTTGCCTTGACTTCCTCACAAGCAGTTCTCATATGATGAGCATGCATATCATCAAGGACAAGCATGATGATAGGTGTGGCGCCCTGTTTACCATTGTTATCATCTTCAATCATTGCAAACGGTCCATGCTTAAGTGCTCCTCCACTGTATCCTTCGGCATGAAGATAACCGACCTCCTTCAACTTGAGTGCACCTAGAATAGTAGGAACAAGGAGAGAAATTATCAGTTAGAGATACAAACATGACACATACAATATAAGTCGAATGATATCATGTCATATAAATGCACAATTACTCACCTTCCATTGCAATAGGCTCGCCAAATCCCTTACCAAGTACAAAACAATGTTCTTTACTTAATAGCTTCTTTGCGGCGTTCTTGCAAGAGTTCTGAGTCCTCATTAGCATACCAAATGAGATGGGTAATCGCTGAAGTGCTTCGGCCAACGTGTTCTGCTCATTTGACAACTTTAAACCGAGTTCTTTTGCCTTGGTCTGGCGGAACCACATTGCAACCAAGGCCAAACACACAACTTGAGTTGTGAAACTTTTGGTACTCGTTGCCGAGTTCTCCATGCCTGCATTCTGGTATACACCACACTTGGTTAAATTCGCGATAGTAGAACCAACACCATTTACAATTGAAACCACTGGTACTTGACGACGCTGTGCCATCTGAACAATATTCACAACCTCTTTCGTCTCTCCACTTTGCGACAGGACAAGAAGACCACTCTTGTTGGCATCACTATGGACACGGAAGTCCGACTCCTCAGAAGCATTGGCATCACACGCCGACACCTGTGTGAAAACTTGCATATGCTTTAAGAGTCTTGCACCGTAGTTGGCTGCATTATACGAGCTACCACATCCAAGGACTGATAAAGATTCAATACTCTTAAGACGATCAACGTTGGCATCAAGACCTCCCAGGGTAGCAGTATCAAGATATAATCGTCCTCCGAAACCTAAAGCTTTACCGATTGCCTGTGGTTGTTCCATCAATCTACAGTTTGGGGTGTGTGCAAGGAAATTGGAATTAGTATACACATGACATTCGATAACAAAGCACCACACATTATCCATATACATGAAACTCACTCTTTGATATACCAATGCGGGTATGGAGCAGGAGTTGCCATCTCTTCATCTTCCTTGACCTTGACTTGTTTAGTCAAGTTGAAATTCCGTCCATCAACTGTAATAGTTGCAACCTCTCTATCATCCAACTTGATAAAGTTACGACTAACACCTTTAAACGCTGAGGGATTAGAAGCAACAAAGGTTCCTTCATCACCAACTCCAATGTATAGAGGACTTCCATTAGAAGTCACTACTAACTCCTCTGGCAAGTCTGAACACATAACGCATAGCCCCCAAGCACCCTCACATCGCTTCATTGCCATCTCGGTAGCAACACGAACATCAACATTTGGATCTTCATAATACATACCAATTAACTTGGCAATAACTTCGGTATCAGTCTGTCCTTCAAACTTATATCCCTTACTTTTCAACTCCTTACGTATATCTTGTTTGTTTAATATACTACCATTATGAACGACTGCAATCTTACCACTTGCATCCAAGTGTGGATGTGCATTACGATCAGTAATACTACCATGTGTAGCCCATCGTGTGTGTGCAATACCGATTGAATGACCATAAATTGATCGCGACTGATCACGTACCATTTTAATTGGATCTTGTTTCTCATTAACGGAGGACTTTTTAACAATTGACATCCCTCCCCCGCCGGCACCGTCGGGGGACATGGTTGCTATACCGGCACCGTCATATCCTCTTGTTTTAATCTTTTCGAGTCCATCTAGGAGATATCCTCTGCAGCAGATAGAGAATGCGATGAGCTGAGTACACATCATATGTTACAACATCTACATTGTTATCCTATATCTCCTTCACTTAGCATGAACACATACATATAAGATACACGAAATCGACTTACCTAGCATCGAACTCGTCTTTGCCTACGACAGCAGCTATAGCAGCACAATCAGCCTTCTTCTTCCTATCACTGCCAACTAAAGATAGGCCACTAACAAGTGCTAATGCCGTTGCAATACTTCCATGTAGATTAGTAGTAGATTCATTGGTATTGGAAGAAGATAGAGTGGCCACTGTGGCATTTTGAAAGGTACGCGATGAGGATAAGGAGAGTTGAGAAGATGTAACACGACGGCTTGCTGTGCGTAGTAATGATGATGCTCCTGACATGATGTGTAATTGCAATGATTAGAGAGTTGCAAGAAGATAAATAGAATTAGCACTACCACTCGACGGTAAGTTATGACAATAAAGGCTCAGTAAGATATGATAATAGTAAGAGGGGGCCGATTTAGAGTTGCCGATGAGCATGCAGTATCTAGTGAAGCAAGGTAAGGATGAGGTAGGAAAGAGGCCAAAGATATTTATAATGTTTGTCTCTCTAAAATTTTAGAGCAGCCCTGAAGTATGAACGTTTGATCGCTTCTCAATTCCCTCAGAATGAGCTTTGTTATGATGATATGGTGTGCTACCGGCTACCTCTATCTCTACCTATATAGTAAGCAGCACAGGGGGTAGTTAAGTGTATGACTTATTGAGGAGGTTCCTCGTACAATATACCATATCATGGCAGTCCGGAGACGTTACAAACAAAACAACACATCATATCCATCATCACAGTTTTCATCAAATTTTGCTCTGTTTGGGTGTTTGGGAAGCATCATTGCAATATGTATATTGGCTATAGTATGCCAAATTATTGACTATAATACTAATTCTGAATATACGGCAGAGAAAATATATGCATCAGAAGATTTGCACATACATAGAAGGTTGGAACAAGTAAACAAATTATTATTAGATAGAAGATTAGAACAATCAGATGAGCAGTTTGGTAGTGGTGACAGTATCTCCACAGTAGACGAGTCAACTCATAGAAGATTAGAACAAGTAGACGAGTTTGGTATCAGTGACAACAATAGTATGCCATGCGGAGATATATTTCTAAATGTCAAGAAGAATACCACCAACAATACAACTGACACTTCCTATCAACAGAGACTATGCAACTATGCTAAAAATTGTCATGGTGATTATCCATTAGAACATTTCTACCTCTCATACTCTGTCACAATATTAATACGAACAATACATCCATACAATACAAATTACAAACAATATACATATACATACTTCTACCACCAATGTTACTATTATATCTATTACTATTATTCAGATTGTTGGCAACTACTGCTGATAGTTACTTCTCGCCGGCACTGGAAAGTTTTTCATTTGAGTTGAATTTGCCACCGAGATTTGCAGGTGCCACATTGCTAGCGCTTGGTAATGGTAGTCCTGATTTGGGTAGTACTGTTAATGCTTTATTACTTTGGAATGACGATGACAGTAATAGTTCTACTTCTCCTGGATCAATAACCAATGGCAAAAGTAATTTGCATGGTCAAGGATGGCAAATGAGTCTAGGAAGTTTAGTTGGAGGAGGCATGTTCGTTGGAACCATAGTATGTGGATTATTAATACAATCATGTAATGGTATCCAATGCAGGGTGGCATTTTTGAGAGATGTATCAATGTATGCACTGTCAGTATTCATTGTGTGGTATACACTTGAATCAGGTACAGTCACGAGGTCTGATGTTTACATCTTCTTGGGTATCTATCTGGGATATATTGTCATCATCTGGATTAGTGATGTATATCATCGAAGAGTTACATTAAAAAGATTGCACGAAGAAGGAAGAGAGCGAAGACGAAGCATAAAGAAGAGATTAAGTAAGTTGGTGGAAGATAATGGTGAAAACACAACAACAGAGAGAGCATCGTTGATGGAAAGTATAATACCGAAAGGTGATTATGGGGGAGAAAGAAGCGAACAACTAAAGCCTGGTAAGCAGGGTGTGAGGATAAATGATGATATTGACTACATTGACTCGGAATCTGCAGGAGACGAGGAGGACAAGATATCCGCTAGCTTTGACTCTTCCAATTCTCTATCGAGCAAGTATCCAAGACGTCCTGCTCTGAATGCCAGAGATCGATTAGCGATGTTAATGAGTAATTATGATCCAATGTCAGTTAGACGATTTGATACATCTTCCTCACGAGCTAGTGCAAGTTCTATTGGCAGTATGGATGATGGCACAGCCGAATTAGAAAGAATTACTGGTTTATTTCGGCAAGCTCATCCCGGTATCCATAATTCTTTTATACAACCTGCGGCTTCTGAGGAAGATGGAGTAGAGCAGCAGTTGTATCAACAGCCACAACAACAAGCTTCGTATATGATTGGATCAATAGATGAGCAAGAAGAACCAGAATTATCACCTCCTAAATGGTCGGCAGGTCTTTTTAAAGATGCATACGACGAATTAGTGTGGAGAGGTCAAACTTTTCTCACAAATAGCTTTGAAAATGAAGAGTCTGTTGTGGGCAAGATTGGTCTATTTCTTGAGCTTCCTTTGATTGCACTTAGGACAGTATGCATTCCCGTACCTTGTGAAGATTACTACTGTCGGCCTATAGTGGTAAGTGTCGAATGCTCAAACTTGTACTTGTTGTCTTTGAGCGTCTTGAAGGTCTAACTCAAATAGTATCATCTACATTTCAAAGGCCTTATCAGTGATCTTATCACCATATTGGGTTTTGTGGTATACAAGTGCCGACAATATCTCGGCAATCATATACTGTTTTGTATGCCTAATTATTGGCCTCTCTCTTCTCCGATATGCAGACGATGAAAAGTTACCACTATTTGCAGGTACAGTTATTTCTCTATACGGCTTCTCCATTGCCGCTACTTGGATAGACACCATTGCTAGTAATCTTGTCGGTCTTCTCCAGTTTCTTGGTACAATCAGTCGTATCCCTTCCAGTATACTTGGAATCACTATTCTGGCGTGGGGGAATTCAATGGGTGATCTCTCTGCCAATCTAGCAATGGCTAGAAAAGGCATGCCGGACATGGCAACAACAGTGAGTTTTGTTTATATACATTGTATTGCAATATACTTCTACATAACATCTCACACCTTTATATAGGGATGCTTTGCTGGCCCAAGCTTTAATCTTCTTGTCGGCACAGGATTAGGTTTTTTAAACCTTCAATATAAACTGAACAGGTCATCTATATCTCCACTAGCATTAACACGAACGATACGATGTGGCTTTGCTTTCATTATCATCAACTGCTTATTAATCGTTATAATCGGAATACTCTTCAAGTGGAGACAATTGCCCTACAAATATAGCTTTGTGCTCTTTGTTATATACTTTATGTTCATTTTAACAAGCCTTGAACCTGCAGTTCACTTGAGCGGGAGCATATAGTGATAGAAGATAATATTCATACATATTAGACCTTAAGTTTACCTTAACATCAATCTCATCTGTTCTAATTCTCCGCCATCTTTTAAACTAACCCAACAGATCTTCCTTTCCAAAATAACTTTCTCCCCTTACTCCAACTAGGGTCGACAAGTCCCGGTCCTAATGGAACATGTACATTACTCAATCCTAATGGTATAGCAACATCCCTCTTCACATTCACAGCGCCCGGTCCACTAGCATTGGCCGCAGCCAACGTCCGTCCCATGGGATATAAGCTAACAGTAGCACGACTCTTACTTACCATACCCAATGGATTCACACTTCCACCTTGAATAGGAACACGGTACACAACACTGGGAGGTGGTGCACCCCTAATCATTGACTTTGTACGAGGTAATAATACCTCTAATTCTACATACTTACCATATAATCGTTTCAAACACTCCTCATAACTATCATTTAATACATCTGTACCAATTTCTTTACGCGAGACACGTCCATTCTCATTATTTAATTCTTCATATGTCATACTGGTATCGGCATCGGCATTGGAACATGTCCATACTGCACGGAGGGGTTTTGATCGTAATGATGATGGATTACCAAGTGTTGCCGAGGCACGCATCCAATTGGGACGTTTAGCATTCGATCCTAATGTCTTTGATCTAAATGTAATTTGTAATGGATTTGATAACATTTCGTTTGATACTATTTGTTTTATAATATTCTTCTCTTCATCACTTTGTGCTTTGTTATTGTTGGATGTTGTAGAAGAAGAAGATAAGGTATTACAATCAATTGGATCTAAACTCCATTTCGAACATCGTGTAGTTATTGCAACAACATCAGGATCGATTGTGATATCACCTGGTTTACCAAGTAATGGATTATCATAGGCTTGTTTTGAGGACATACCATCTCTTACTAACGCACCTCGACGAGCATATGTACATGATAGTATCGTCGAGAGGATGAGAATGGATAATAGAAGTGTTGTTCGTGTAGGGCCGTGCTTTTGCATCATAATAAAGTCTTCAAACTTTGACTGTGATGTGTTTTTCTACAAAATTGTGATGTGGAACTTTAAATGTTGAGTACTCCGTCAAAATTGAAGCTGGTACACTGTCGACTAGTAATAATATCCAGAAGAAGATTAATGATATAGAGAAGATCTGTGGAGATATCTACTTCGCGATAAGAGGAGATATATTAGTTTGGAGGAGGTCAAGAAGTTGATATTGCAATCAAGTTTGTTGAATTGTAATTTTTTAGGGGTATCCTGATTCCATGTGGAGGTTTCTCTGACTTGAGTTATAGATTGAGATGAGTTTGATATTGCGTGCTTGTCTATTGATTTGATTATTAGTTTACGACTAAATGATATAACTGCTACGCCTATATCGTCTATACGAGGAGAATAGAGCACAGTAGATACCACAAGTTGTTGAGATTGCACTGCAGAGGATACTCTAGATACACTCTCATAATAATAATCTACAAACATTCAAAACAAACCGAGATTGTTTATTTGTTGTATCAATCCGAGCATATAATACTGTCCACCAAAATATGAAGTTTCGACCATGTATAGATTTGCATGCCGGGCAAGTGAAACAAATAGTAGGATCAACACTAACCGATGATAAACAAAATGCAATGACATCAACATCATCCAATGTATCACATGAAAACTTCAGTACCGACAAGCCAGCATCTGAATATGCAATAATGTATCAAAAAGATAAGTTACAAGGTGGACATGTTATAATGTTAGGTTCGGGTAATGTCCATGCTGCCAAGAGTGCATTACAATCCTATCCAAATGGGCTACAAATAGGTGGTGGCATAACATCATCCAATGCACAAGAATGGTTAGATTATGGTGCATCACATGTCATAGTTACCTCACATGTATTTCACAATGGTACAATAGACTATGACAGACTAAACACATTGGTATCATTAATTGGGAAAGAGAAATTAGTATTAGACTTGAGTTGTCGTAGACAAATTGGTGATGTGTCAGGTCCATATTATGTAGTTACAGATCGATGGCAGACATATACAAATGTACAAGTGAATGAAGAGACATTAACAAAGTTATCTACATATTGTTCCGAGTTTCTAGTTCATGGTGTTGAGAATGAGGGTAAGCGATGTGGTATACTGGAAGATTTAGTTGTTTTGTTAGGTCAATATTCACCTGTCCCAGTGACCTATGCTGGAGGAGTGAGTTCTATTACTGATTTAGACCGTGTGAAGGAATTGGGTAATGGTAAAGTTGATTTGACTATTGGTAGCGCCTTGGATTGTTTTGGTGGTGATATTAAGTATGATGATGTAGTGTCCTGGCATCGGAAAGAGAATCCAGAGTGATTTATTATTAATGCATTAACAATTGTGCTATTGAAGGCGTATATCCTCTCTCACCATTTGTTTTGCAATAGCCATGGAATACTTCTGGCTTGTATTTACCTCTTGGTTTTATATACTCTTTTCCCATTTGTATTGCATTCTTCCTATCCAAGTCTTCTCGTATTCTAAACCATTCTTTATGGAATTTAGCACAAATGTCCTTTGTATCTACCAAGCCTGGACATTTCCAAGGTTTGGAACATAATGTAAAGTGTACTGATTTGATCTCTTCTATTGGCGTTGTAGTACAATCTTGGCATTCAGCTCGGCCGTCCCGACATTTGCCAGAGGGGCCTCCTTGACGAGGTGAGTCAGCCATTGCATTGTAGTAACATCTATTCAACTCTACACCTGTACCAGGATGTCTGTAATCATAATAGAAGGAGCATATCCCTTGTATTTGTTGTGCACCGAAGTAACCTCCATAGCCCTTCCCCTCCCAGCCACTTCCTTGGAAAAACTTGCCTTCTAATACAATGTTGACATATTCATGGAAGGCATCCATGTTGGGCTTCACAATTAAGAATCCTCCTTGAACACCAACATGTTTGTGTCCTGGGTTGACCATGTTATAATCTCGTGTAAAGTATGCATCAAGTTTGTCAATCTCAGGTAGTGGATCGTTGAACATTACTGGTACTCGTGATTGTGCTTCTTTGACCTCCTTTGATAATACTCCATTTCCATTGCTACTATCATCACCCAGCATGGCAATAAACAAATCATCCAATGGTTTCAATATTAATGAATCTAAATCCAAATGTATCACTATTGGATAATCGAGTAATGTGTATGCGTATAACTTTAAATACTCCTTTTCACCACAACATCCTGATTTGACAACATGTTCACGAAGGAATTTACCCTGTATATTTGTCACATCGAATGGAGTATCTCTTATTTGTATTGTATATCCAAGATCACTAAAGACATGCGAGCATGACTCGGCATTTGAATGTACAAACGCGATCATCTAAAGCAGAATGAGAGCATATACATTTAGATGAGTTGCAAAATAAGTGTACATGATGTGCACAAGTATACATACTAAACAGACTCAGTACTGCAACTAGTAACTCACCTCATAATCAAACAAACTTTTACTTTGATGATAATTCCGTATACTAGATAAATGTATTGAATGTTGCAACACAGCCGCGCCTTCGGAGAAGCTTGCATCTGATGAATGACCTCCATTTTTTATATTATCGTGTCGATCTGTAGTTATTCCACAGGATGTTAATGATACTGCGTATGCTATAGTAGCACGAGATTTTGGTATAGTACTATCATCATATATATGATTTGAAGCTGCATTGTTATTATCTGCAATAATCTGTTGTATATTCGTGGCTGGTTTAATGTTTACTGCGTCGATATTGTTGTTAGTATTGTTATCGTCATCAGATGATAGCATACCAAATATCGCGAGTATCCATAATACTAATACAAAGAGTATAATTGCAAGTATTAAACATCGTATGGTAGATACATGCCATTGTTGTTGCTCCCTCCTCTGTCTTCCTGAACCTCTGGAGAGAGACGATCGGATGTTTGGTTGAGGCATAATAATTTGTTGGTGTATTTTGGTAGATCTCTATTTGATGTTGATCTCCAACCCCAATGAATCAATGGTCTACTTTCAACAAAGGAATATTAATGATAAACACCACTTCAGGCTCCTCGATCCACACGCACAAAGCCTCTGCAACATAAACAAAAGTACATAGAGAGAGAAAGGTGTAAGGTGCTAAGGCAAGGTGCTAAGTGCACCAATTACCATGATCTCTTAGGACAACCCAAAAAAGATTCTGACCTAAACTATCTCTTGAAAACATACAATAGAGATGAGTAAAGCAAGATGAAAAAGCTATCATTCAAAACACTTCTTTATATATATTTAAGTCGATAGGGCATAGTTGCCTCTTTGTTCATTTGTTTGTCCTTTTTGGTTGGTGAACCTCTTCACTTTATTAACTCTCCGGTTGTCTTTCATCTGAAAAACTAACTCTCAAACCCGTTTCTTCCTTCTTCTTGTGTACTGGTGTTACAGGAGATATATTAACTCCGCCATCGCTCCCTACACTGCCAGATAGACTACTCCGGGTACTACTCAAAGAAGTCCTTCTCTTCTTCTTGGCAATTGGTGCACCAGGTGAGAGATCCGTTTCTAAATCACTGCACGCGCTCATATCATCTCCATTCGCCTCTGCACTCTGTTCGAGGATTTGTATCTTCTTTCGCAGCCTCGACACTACACCTTGGAGTTGTACTGGAGAGAGAGTCATAATGTCTCCTGTCAAATCTTCACTTTCTAAAAAGCTGCTACCTATAAGTATACTTGCACCTCTGGTGACCATGAAATCCAGGTCTGAATAACCAGCAACCGATCCTCCTTCCGAATCTCTTCGACGGAATACACCTCTAAATGTTCTTCCCTTGAGTTCTTTTGGCAGGCATTGATATATGTAAACCTCTTCTTCGATACCCTTTAATCGAAGTCCTCCAACAACATGAAGGAGACTCTTGTCCTTCGTCTCTTCTGAAAGCTGGGTATACACCTCAGATGACATGAGAGTTTGTCCTCCAAATCCAAGAGCTTCAATTCGAGCGGCTGCGTTCACAGCTGGTCCGTAATAATCATATCCCTTGGCTACCTTGTCATACTTCGTTTGAACCTGACCTCCTCCATCCTCAAGATCCGAGTGTTTGCCCACATGGATACCAATTCTAACACGAAGACCACGATAGACTATTTTTGGTGCATTCCGGCCACCGTCTTTGACGAACTCAGAACATGCACTTGGCATCGTGGCAAGCTCTGTGGGCCAATCAGCCTCGAGTAGATCCTTCTGAATGTCATTAGCAAGTAGCACTGCAGTGTCCGCACTTGATACGGCCACCATAAAACTATCTCCGACAGTCTTAACTTCATACGCATTATACCTTTCGATTACTTTGCGAATGACATTGTGATGAATATCTAGTGACTTTGTCATTACGGACTTTGACCTATCCCACAAAGCAGTACTTCCCTCAATATCGGTAAAGACGATGGCAATAGTTCCATCCTGTGGGGCGCTCTTTACATCACGAGTCTTGTATTTGATCACATGTCTTTGACGGTGGACGATATAAACGAGGCCGATGATTAAAAGGGCAACGACTACTACCACAGGGATGATGATTTGAAGAGGTGGACCATCAACAGGAGCAAGCTCACAAGTACCTTGCTCAGCTTCCCAAACGGAGTAATTCCCAAGAGTGCTCACGTCACGTGGTTGTTCAATATCTGGGCGTATTTGTCCTTCTGGACAAGCAACACAGCTGTCAGTTTCAGGATCTAGTTCTGTGTTTTCGGGACATGCACATTGCGCAATGCTAGTATCAACTTCGATACATCCAGTGATTCCTCCACATGTAGAGGGTAGTATATTCAGTCCAGGAATAGTGCACTGATCCTCAGGACATGCCACGCATTCAGCGTCTACTCCGATTCCAACTCCATAGCTTCCCATTGAACAAAACTCACAGGCTGTGCCGTTCCACTGTGATCCAGTTATGCAACAATCGGCACCGACATAGTCGTAGTCACAATCCGTTTGAGCAAAGTAAACAGCCACGGTATTTTCAGCATTAGTAACAGCAATCAGGTCATAGTCACCATCTCCATCCATATCCCCATGTGATACATAGTGACCACCAGCGTTCGGATTCTCTCCATAGATTGTATGATTCTTCCATTCGTATCCCTCTCCGTCAATATTCTCATACCAGATAATACGACCATCAAAGAAGGAAGCACTTGCCACATCGACATCTCCATCACGATCAAAATCAACTGCAGTAACACTCAAGACAAAGTCAGCATTATCATATATCAAAGTTTTCTCAAAGTTGCCCTCTCCATCATTTCTCCATAATGAGACATGATCATTCCCATTTGATGCCACTACCAAATCTTCATCCCCATCATTATCAATGTCGGTTGCAACGAGTGAATATGCACCTTTACTTTCATCTCCAGATGAGATAATAATCTTCTCTTTAAAATGTCCGGTACCATCGTTTGGATACCATGCCACAGTGTCGTCATCCTTTACGAGGGAGAATTAAGGCGGAAGTGTGAGAAGATGTGCAGGGGGGCTATGGTATAAAATCATAGCAAAAGAAAAGCACTAACCTTGGATGCTGATGCTAAATCTAACCAACCATCACCATTTAAATCAGCCGCCACAACAGTTCGTGCACCAATCGCATTATCATCTACAACTTCTTTAACTTCACAAAATATCCCACTATCTATATTCTTAAATACTGCAATGGTATTATCTCCCGAGGATGCACTTGCTATGTCAGGATCTCCATCATCTGTGAAAGAAAAGGAAATACATATGAGCAAAAGATTCTACTTGACATCTACCCCAACAAGATTACACTATATATAACTGCAAACTACTCACTATCAAGGTCTGCCAATATAACACCCTGTCCTTCATTTACAGCCGAAGATATAAGATGTTCAGTGAACACTCCGGTGCCATCATTCTCAAACCAACGTAGTGAGGAGTCATAATAGGATGCCCCTACGACATCTGTTTTCATACATACAGTGGCAAGTTGGATACATATTATTTTAACAGTAAGAAAGTAAGTTGAGATTGAACCACTATTATAATCGCAACAAAAACTATCCAAACAATATTTGAATTAAACATTCATATTCATATAACTTACCGACATCTCCATCACCATCTAATACATCAACAGAGGTATGTGTCGTACACGAAATATTAAAAAATGTGCATATGATGTGCACAAACATATCAACAAGAGAGTATGAGCATTGATACACACCAAACAAAGAAAAATATACCCTCAACCCAATAAAAAATACTTACCAACATCACCAACAGTAACAATCCTCGAACCTAAACTACTCCAAGTAATTTCATTCTTAATAGAAAAAGTTGGAGGATGTCCTCCTAAGTTTCTATACCAACTTACAGCATTATCATTCGAACTTGCTGATACTAAATCTTGTAGACCGTCACCATCAAAATCTGCAGAGACTGCACATCGTGCACCCATTGCTTGATTTGTTACTATTGTACGATTATTGGTCGTGAATAAGTCGTCGGGATAGTTGGGTTCATTTTGTGCTGTTGTTTGTGTTGCTGCAATTAGTATTGTGGAAAGGATGCCGTATTGTATAGCTTGAAAATTAGATGGTGTACTACCACCGCTATCATATTGTCGGCGTTTCATTGTTTTTCTTATCCTATTCAAGTTTAGTTTGATTGATACGACGAGAGATTTATTATTGATTTTACAATATGGGTCGTCGGTCGGACTCGAGGCGAGGTGCGAAGGGGATTTACGAAAGCTTCTTTGACAACGACCCCACCATCTTCATCCTTGCAATAACCCTATTGGATCACTCTAGGATATCTTGTGGTTTAGTAATAGTGTACACATTCTCAACTGTTTATTGATCTAGGGAGAGTTAAGCACTATCTTCTTCCTCTCGTACTCTTCCCCTCCTGGACATTGCAAATCCACCTTTTTGGTAGCTCTTGATATACTATTTCACCGCCATACTCGTCTATATATTCTTGAAGTAGTGATTTGTACAATGATGGTACAGCACGTAGTTGTCTCAAAACATAGTCACCGAGTTGTCCATCGTCACAACATTGTCTAAAGACTCTTGTAATGTAGTCATCCCTCTCGGATTCATCCGAAATCAACCGTCTACATACTCGTATGAACGAACCATAGGCTACATGATTCGTTTCAATCTCTGTACTTGCCTGTAATTCATCATACGTCTCTATTGCTACTTGTA